>ENA-ORNQ01000614-ORNQ01000614.1-human-gut-metagenome-genome-assembly--contig:-NODE-614-length-34031-cov-3.597157_pt1 | contig 34031 bp, 25 predicted proteins | sample MGYA00242116_ERZ509024 | MGnify/ENA primary metagenome ERZ509024 (study PRJEB26280, sample SAMEA2338697) | human gut metagenome | biome: human gut; feature: human-associated habitat; material: faeces...
GCGAGCCGTATGCGTTTGAATAAGGATTTACTGGTCTTCATTTTTTATAAAGCCCTGTCGTTCGGGCGGGAGACCTGCCATGACGGCTTGATATGCTTCCTCCATCGTTTCTTTGATATTCTCCGGTCCTTTTCCCTTGGGCAGGATGGGGTGATGGATGGTGAGAGTCAGTTTACTGCGTCTGACGAAGCCGAAACCTTTCGTACGTGGAAGGATGTCGAACGAGCCGTTGATCGTTACGGGGACTACGGGCAGTTGCAGTTCGTCCGCCAGTTGGAATGCTCCTTTCTTGAACACTCCCATGTGTCCGGTGAACGAGCGGGCACCTTCGGGAAATACTACCAACGAGGTTCCTTCCTTCAGGATTTCACGGGCTTTGGCATAAGTTTCTTGAATCTTTTTCGGTCCCGACTTGTCTACGAAGATGTGACGCGCGCTCTCGCATGCTTTTCCGACCAGGAAGATTTTCCTCAACGATTTTTTCATCATCCATTTGAAATTGCGTCCCAAGAAGCCGTAAATCAAAAAGATGTCGAATGCCCCTTGGTGGTTGGCCACGAATACGTATGAGGTTTTCTTGTCCACGTTTTCATGACCGCGTACGACAACCGGGATGAAGAGCACGCGGCAGATGATGATAGACCAGATTTTCCCGGGATAGTATCCCCAGAAATGAGCGTTGCCTATCCACGAACCGATGATGGTGACGATAGCCGTCAACATGGTGCAGACCAACAGAATGGGCAGCGCGATACAGAGTTGGTAGATTCGATAGAGTAACATCATGTTTTCTATGACTGTTTGACTATACAAAGTTAAGTAATACCTATTTATTGTGCAAGGTTATGACGTTAATTTCGGGCCATGCTCCGAAGCGGAAGGGAATGAGTGCCCCGCCGATACCCAGGCTGACATACAATCCGCGCTCGCCTTCGCGGTACATGTATTTCCATTCAGGATAGAAGAATTTGGAGGGCGACCAGCCGAAAAGCATAAACTGCATGCCGTGGGTATGTCCCGACAACGTGAGCTGGATGTCGGTTTGCGGCAATACCTTGCGCCGCCAATGGGTCGGGTCGTGGCTGAGCAACACTTTGAACATACGCGTCGAGTCGTTGCCTTGCCCGTACCCGGGGATTCCGGCCAAAGCCTTTTTCAGGTCGCCGCGTTCGGGAAAGGGCGGTTTCCCGTCGTTCTCTACGCCGACGAGCGCGATGCTGTCCCGGCCTTGACGTATGATGCGGTGTTCGTTCAGCAGCAGGTCCCAGTTCATGGCACGTTGTCTTTTCTTCAACTCTTCCCGTTGGGCGGCTTGCTCTTCCGGAGACAGGTAATAAGCGTATGTCAGGTAGTCGTGGTTGCCTAAGATGGAATACACTCCGTCCGGTGCGTGCAGACGGGAAAGTATCTCGTCGAACCCGTCTAATTCGTTGGCTTCCGTGCTGACCAAATCACCGGTAAACACGATCATGTCGGGACATTGTTCCATGATGCGTTCCACGACCTTCTCCACCATTTCCGGCCGGTTTCTGAAACTTGTGAGGTGCAAGTCGCTGAACTGCACGATGCGGTAGCCGTCGAAGGCAGTCGGAAGGTCGGCCGAAGAGAAGTTCGTGTGGCGGACTTGCAAGAGGGTTGGGCCGAAACTCAACCCTGCTCCCATGATACAGAGCAAAAGGAGAGACGCGGCGGAACTTACCATCGTACATGCCTTTTTGGCACGGGGGAAAAACAGGCAGATGCCTTTTCCTATCAAATCCACGATAAGGAACAGCATCTTGGGCAGCGCAATGAGCATGTAGAGACTGAAGAAGATGACCATTTGGGTCATGTTCTCCGGCGTATGGTTTTCCGTCCAAGTCAATATGAGGGCGGCAATCAGCAACAATGCGTTGGGCAGGAAAAAGAGAAAATAGGCCCAAAGAGGGTGCCTGCGTCCGTACATGAACTTGAAGTACAGGTAGACATCGGACAATATCAGCGTCAGCAATAAGACGGGAAGTATTCGTAATACCATATTTTTGTTTTGACGGTTAAAGGTTAGCGGCTAAGAATTTGCGCATCGTTTCCACGGGCAGGCCGCGTCGCCGAGCATAGTCTTCCAACTGGTCTTCCCCGATTTTTCCTATGGCAAAGTAGCGTGCGGAGGGATGGGACAGTATGAGTCCGCTTACCGAAGCATGCGGCACCATGGCTCCGTTTTCGGTCAGCCGGATACCGATTTCCGGAAACCCCAACCATTCCGACAGCACGAAGTTGACAGACTGGTCCGGCAGGGAAGGATAGCCTACGGCCGGCCGGATGCCGGTAAACTTCTCCACCAATAAGTCTTCGATGGACCACTGTTCGTCTTTTGCATATCCCCAGTAGGTCGTACGCACTTCTTGGTGCATTTTTTCCGTGGAGGCTTCGGCCAAACGGTCGGATAGCGTTTGGGCCAACAGGTGCTTGAAGTCATCGGCGTATGCGCCGGTTTCGTAGAGATGTTCCATGTCCGCATCTACCGTAGCCGCGAAAAAACCTACGGTGTCGGATATGCCTTGCGACAGCGGACGTACGAAATCCGAAAGGCAAAGATAAGGCTCGTCCGGTTTCGTGGTGTGTTGTTGGCGCAGCAAGGCGAGGCGAAGCGTGCGCCCCTCCTGTTCGGGGTCGGTAAGAAGCAGGTCGTCGCCGTCCGAACAGGCCGGATATAGCCCGAAACGTACGTGGGTGTGGAAATCTCCGTCCAACTGTGCCAACATGCGGTTGGCATCTTTGAATAGCTGCATGGCCTCGGCCGCCCGCGCCCTTTCCTCTTCCGGAAATTCAGCCAACCAACCGGCACGACAGGCATCGCAGCCGTGTATGCGGCTGATGGCGGCAAAGCGCGGCGGGAATCCCCAGGCGTGGAAAAAGTATATCCAGTTGATGTAGGGAGCCACCTCGTGTATGCGATAAGTCAATGTATGGGTCATCGGTCGAAAGTAAGTTGCCGGCCGCAGACATCCGTGTCTATATGGCCGTGATTATATACTAAATGCCCGTTACAGTAGGTCTGTTCCACCGACCAGTTGAACGTTTCTCCTTCCAACGGGCTCCAGCCGCAGCGGCTTAAAATGTCCTCTTTCCGTAAGGTCCACGGGCTGGACGGACGGAGCAGTACGAGGTCGGCTTGTGCGCCTTCGCGGAGGAAACCGCGGCCTTTGATTTGGAACAGCCGGGCCGGGGCATGGCACATCAGGTCCACGACACGTTCGAGGGGCAGCACGCCTTCATCGGCCAGGCGGAGCATGCTGACGAGTGAGAACTGCACCATGGGCATACCGGAGGCCGCTTTCACGCAACCGCCTTCTTTTTCAACAGGCAGGTGAGGAGCGTGGTCCGTGCCTATCACGTCGATACGCCCGTCGGTCAGTGCCTGTCGCAAAGCCGCCCGGTCGGCGCCGCTCTTGATGGCCGGATTGCATTTGATACGTGTTCCGAGGCGGGCATAGTCGGCATCCGTGTAAAACAGATGGGCGATGCAGGCTTCGGCTGTGACAGGTTTCATGCGTCCCGTGGTTTCATCCCACAGCGGATCCCGGCGGAAAAGAGAAAGTTCACGTGCGGTGCTGACATGGGCCACATGGAGTCGCGCACCGGTTTCCCGTGCCAGTTTGACGGCCAGTTCCGTAGAACGGAAACAAGCTTCTTCGTTGCGGATGGCAGGGTGGTATTTCACGTCCGGGTCGTCTCCATACCGTTCCCGGAACGATTTCAGGTTGGCCGATATGATGGACGAGTCTTCGCAATGGGTCATGATGAGCAGGGGGGAGCGGCTGAATATGGCGCGTAGCGCGTCTTCGCGGTCGACGAGCATATTGCCCGTGCTGCTTCCCATGAACAGTTTGACGCCACATACCTTGTGCGGGTCCAGTTGTTCCAGCATGCCGGTGTTCGTATGGGTGGCCCCGAAGAAGAAAGAATAGTTGACGAGGCTCTTTTCCGCTGCCAACCGGAACTTGTCGTCCAGGGCTTCGAGAGTGGTGGTCTGCGGCACGACGTTCGGCATGTCCATGTACGACGTCACGCCTCCGGCCGCCGCCGCCCGGCTTTCGGTGGCGATGTCGGCCTTGTGGGTCAGTCCCGGTTCGCGGAAATGCACATGGTCGTCTATCACGCCCGGTATCAGGTACAACCCTTCGGCATCTATCACGCGGTCGGTCGGCGGAAGGGTGTGTATGGTATCGTCGGACGGGACGATGCTCAGAATCTTGTCGTCTTCCAGTGTGACCGTACCTACGAAGCGTTTTCCTTCGTTGACGATGGTGGCATTTTGTATTCTGGTTCTCATAATGGTTTTCTTTATAGGGTCTTTTTCAGTTCCTGTTTTTATAATATTTTATTTTCGGAGAAGATGATAGGCGTGTTCGGTTATTTCTTTTTTGCTTTTCCGGTCAGCCGTTTCTCTTCTGATTTAAGCCTTCGTTCCACTTTTTTCACATCTTCACGGTGGGAAGTTGTTCAGGAACAATACCTCGTTGCAGGAGCATGTCTCGTACGGCGGCATTGTTGTCTACGTGTTCTTTCCCGATTTCTTGTTGTCCGTACAAGTCCTTTTGTTGTACGTTGACAGAGGTCATTTCTGCCGCGAATTCTTTGGCTTTAATACTGATTGTAGGCAAAAAGTCGGCCAATGGACGGCTTTCTGGTGCTCCTAATTTCCTTTTGAGCAATGCCGTGTCGATACGAAACAAGGCCTTGTCTCCTTTTGAACGGATAAGGGCAAAGCCTTTGCTGTCCACGCCACGTTCATAAAGTATACCGGACAGGCGTTTTTCTGTTTCTGCAAGTTTGGTGCGCGCTTGTATCCGTTCGTAGTCGAGGATACGTTGTTGTACCAGTTCGGCTCGTCTCGTCTGCACGGCGAAATAATTTTGGGCAAATGCCACTTGCGGTTTTCTCGGGTCACCGTTCTGGGCGACGAGGTAACAGGCATAGCGGGTGAGCATATAATCGGAAACTTCGCGTTCCGAACCGGAACCGAGGGAAACCATTTTGCCGACTTCAGCAAAATGGTATGAAACCTCTTGTTCTGCATGTTCACATGCCGCTTTGGCTTTGTTTACTATGTTTTCAAAATTGCGCCATTGGGCGTATCCAAGTAATTTGGCAAGTTCCCTTGCGCTCCAACATTCGACACCTTCATATTCGTTGGCTATCGATTCGAATTGCCGGAAAAGTTCTATGATTTCTTCTGTCTTCATGTGCCTCCATCAATGGTTTTGTATCCGCATCTCCTGCAAATTTAATAAATACTTCTTATTGGTGGCATCTTGTCGGGCGGAATCTTGTCCGGTATATGGATTTTTGTTTCCTTTGTAAATCAAAATCAAAGGAATATGGAAAACAAGACTTTATTTTCTGAAATACTGGAACGGCAGTCGGACCTGTTGGAACGTATCCGCCATGCCGCGCATGAGGCGCATGCGGCCGTCAACCAATTTTATGGCGTAGACTTGCCTTATTCTTACCATTTGGACGGTGTGGCGGAACTGGTGGCCCGTTATGGAGGCGAGGTATGCACGCGGGCGGAAGATGTTCCGGCCGTGATGTTCGGGGCCTGGTTCCACGACAGTATCGAGGATGCCCGTCTGACGTACAACGACGTGCGGAAACGCGCCCGGTCTTTGGGGCTGGACGAGGCACAGGCGTTCATGGCGGCGGAGATTGTGTACGCGTTGACGAACGAAAAAGGGCGTACACGTGCCGAGCGTGCGGGCGTGAAATATTATGAGGGTATCCGTGCCGTACCGTACGCCCCCATGGTCAAGTTGGCCGACCGCATGGCCAACGTACGTTTCTCCTTGCGGCAGACTTCGGATTACAACCATCGCATGGCCGGAGTTTATCGTGAGGAGTGGCCTCACTTCCTGGCATCCCTTTGGCCTGCGACGGACGACCCGCGCATGGGGCTTCCACAAGAAATGGTGCTTCAACTTTGCGGGCTTTTGGGGGTGGACGCAAAGGGGATGTTTGAAGACTGAAAACGGCCTTTGGGCACGTGGTAAAAACATTCGGTAGAGAACCGAAAATCGTTCGGCTGAGATTGAAAAATCAATCTCAGCCGAACGATTTTTCAATCTCATGAGAAAAAAATGTTAATCTGCGGCAAATATTTTTGCTTTCGTAAGTGCTTGATTTCAAGATGGCTTCGGATAGTGTCTGAACCACCCGTCGAGCCGCAGGCGGATGACCCCGAACACGGCTTCGCTGAAGATGCCGCCGCTCATCTTGCTCGTGCCCAACTCGCGGTTGACGAAGATGACCGGTACTTCCTTTATCTTGAAACCGCACTGCTTGGCGGTGAACTTCATTTCTATCTGGAAGGCATATCCTTTGAAGCGCACCTTGTCCAGTTCGATGGTCTCCAACACGCGGCGGCGGTAACATTTAAAGCCGGCCGTGGTGTCGTTTATCTTCAGCCCCGTGATGATGCGCACGTATTTGGAGGCGTAGTAGGACATCAGGATGCGCCCCATGGGCCAGTTCACCACGTTCACCCCGTTCACGTAGCGCGACCCGATGGCCACGTCGTATCCCTCTTGGGCACAAGCGGCGTACAGTCGCGGAAGGTCGTTCGGGTTGTGGCTGAAGTCGGCGTCCATCTCGAAGATATAGTCGTATTTCTGCGCCACAGCCCATTTGAATCCTGCAATGTAAGCTGTGCCGAGACCTAATTTCCCCGTACGTTCGATGAGATGCAGGCGGTCTTTGAACTCGTCCGCCATGAGGCGTTTCACGATGGCCGCCGTGCCGTCGGGCGAGCCGTCGTCTATGATCAGCATGTCGAACGGTTGTTCCAGTCCGAATACGGCCCGGATGATGTTTTCTATGTTTTCCTTTTCGTTGTACGTAGGAATGATAACTACACTGTCTGAACGCATATTTCTGTCAGCTTTAAAAGTGAATGACTTCGTTTGTATTCGTGAAACAAATATAGACATAAATCACGAATACAGGTAACGGAGTGGAAATATTTCTTCCGGCGGAGGTGTTTTTTTAGTGATTCTTTGTAATTTTGCACCGGATTGAATCATGGAGATACAAGGTTTACAGGCCCTCTATGCAGGGCATAAGTCGGTAAAGGCTTTGGTAAAGGCTTTGCAGGACGGTTCCGCGCGGACGATTTTCGCGGAAGGACTGTGCGCGTCGGCCGCTCCTTTGCTGTTCAGCAGTGTGGCCGCAGCTTGTCCGCAGGTGATGGCTTGTCCGTATGTTTTCGTGCTGGATGATGCGGAAGAGGCCGGGTATTTTTATCACGACCTGACGCAGATTCTGGGTGAGCAGGAAGTGTTCTATTTTCCTTCTTCGTTCCGCCGGGCGGTGAAGTTCGGGCAGCGGGACGCAGCCAACGAGATACTCCGCACGGAGGTTATCAGCCGTTTGTCGGCAGGGCATCGTCCGCTTTTCGTGGTCACTTATCCCGAGGCGGTGATGGAAAAAGTCGTGTCGCGGCAGAAACTGAATGAGCAGACGCTGAGGCTGCGTGCCGGCGAGCGGGTGGACATCACGTTCGTGGAGGAGACTTTGCGTGCGTTCGGTTTCCGGCGTGTGGATTATGTCTACGAACCGGGGCAGTTTGCCGTGCGTGGCAGTATTCTCGATGTCTTTTCATTCTCCTCGGAATGGCCTTACCGGGTAGACTTTTTCGGTGATGAAGTGGACAGCATCCGTACGTTTGAGGTGCAGACACAACTCTCGCGCGACAAACAGGAAGAAATCGTCATCGTGCCCGAACTGGCCGGTTACGTGCAGGGCAAGGTGCCGTTCACGGACTTCCTGCCCCCGGAGACCGTCTTGGTGATGAAGGATTTGTTTTTCTTGCGCGACGTGGCCGACCGGGTATATGCCGACGGCTTTTCGGCGCAGGCTCTGATGGACGAGCAGGCCCGGACGGAGATGGAAGAGGCGGAGCGGCACGAGAAACTTCGTGCCGACCTGATGCTTGTCGACGGGTCGGCCTTGATGAAGGGAATGCTCGATTTCCGCAGGGTAGAGGTGGGGAACAAGCCGTCCGCCACACCGCAGGCCACCGTGCGTTTCCACCTAACGGCACAACCTATATTCCATAAGAATTTTGAATTGGTGACCCGTACTTTCCATGAGTATCTGGAAAAGGGATACACCTTATATATATTGGCCGATTCGGCCAAACAGACCGACCGGTTGGCTTCCATTTTCACGGAACAGGCTTCGGGTATCGGTTTTATTCCCGTGGACCGTACTTTGCATGCCGGGTTTGCCGACGACGACCTCAAGGCATGCTTTTTCACCGACCATCAGATTTTCGACCGTTTCCATAAGTATAACCTCCGCAGCGACAAGGCGCGGAGCGGCAAAGTGGCTCTTTCGTTGAAAGAGCTTCAGGAGTTCAACATCGGCGATTACGTGGTCCACGTAGACCACGGGGTCGGAAAGTTTGGCGGTTTGGTGCGCATTCCCAATGGCGACACCATGCAGGAAGTCATCAAGATTATCTATCAGAACGACGATGTGGTGTTCGTCTCCATTCACTCCCTGCACAAGGTGAGCAAATACCGAGGCAAGGAAGGCGAGCCTCCCCGGTTGAACAAGTTGGGCACGGGGGCATGGGAACGCCTGAAAGAGCGGACGAAGACCAAAATCAAGGATATCGCACGCGACCTCATCAAGTTGTATTCCCTGCGTCGTCAGGAGAAAGGTTTCGCCTTCAGTCCCGACAGTTTCATGCAGCACGAGCTCGAGGCAAGCTTCCTCTACGAGGACACGCCCGACCAGTTGAAGGCCACGCAGGCCGTGAAGGCCGACATGGAGCGCGACCGTCCGATGGACCGTCTGGTATGTGGGGATGTGGGATTCGGCAAGACCGAGGTGGCCATTCGCGCTGCCTTCAAGGCTTGTGCGGACAATAAGCAGGTGGCGGTGTTGGTGCCTACCACCGTGTTGGCCTATCAGCATTTCCAGACTTTTTCGTCGCGTCTGAAAGGGATGCCCGTTCGGGTGGATTACCTGAGCCGTGCCCGTAGCGCAGCCAAGACCAAAGAAATATTGAGGGATTTGGCCGACGGGAAGATCAATATCATTGTGGGGACGCACAAACTGATAGGCAAGTCGGTGAAGTTTAAGGACCTCGGCCTGTTGATTATCGACGAAGAGCAGAAGTTTGGGGTGGTTACCAAAGAAAAGCTGCGGCAGATGAAGGTCAACGTGGACACGCTGACGCTTACCGCCACGCCGATTCCGCGTACGTTGCAGTTCTCCCTGATGGGAGCACGCGATTTGTCGGTCATACAGACCCCGCCGCCCAACCGTTATCCCGTGCAGACCGAGGTGCACACGTTCAGTACGGAACTGATAGCCGAGGCGGTCAATTTCGAGATGAGCCGCAACGGGCAGGTGTTCATCGTGAACAACCGTATTTCCAGTCTTTACGATTTGGAGGCTCTGTTGCACAAGCATGTGCCGGATGCCCGCGTTTGCGTGGGGCACGGGCAGATGCCGCCGGAAGAACTGGAGAACATCATCTTCGGTTTCGTACATTATGATTACGACGTGTTGGTATCCACCACCATCATCGAGAGCGGTATAGACATCCCCAATGCCAATACGATTATCATCAACGGGGCGCAGAACTTCGGGCTGAGCGACTTGCATCAGATGCGAGGCCGGGTAGGGCGCAGCAACAAGAAAGCTTTCTGTTATCTTTTGGCGCCTCCTTTGGCTGCCTTGACACCGGAAGCGCGCCGCCGCCTGCAGGCCATCGAGAATTTCAGCGACCTCGGTTCGGGTATCCACATCGCCATGCAGGACTTGGATATCCGTGGGGCGGGCAACCTGTTGGGAGCCGAGCAGAGCGGTTTCATCGCCGATTTGGGATATGAAACCTATCAGAAAATCTTGTCCGAGGCCGTGAAGGAACTGAAGAATGATGAGTTCGGCGACCTCTATGCCGAGGAAATCAGGAAGGGGAACGACTTGGGCGGTGAGAACTTTGTGGACGAGTGCGCGTTGGAGAGCGACTTGCAGATGTCTTTTCCCGATGATTATGTGCCCAGCAGCAGCGAGCGCATGCTCCTCTACCGCGAATTGGACGGTCTGGAGCGCGACGAAGACGTGGAGGCATTCCGCTTGCGCATGAAAGACCGTTTCGGAGAGATTCCGGAGGAGGGTGAGGAATTGATTCGTGTAGTGACGCTCCGTCGTCTCGGCAAGTGCCTCGGTGCAGAAAAGATATTCCTCAAGGCCGGGCGTATGGTGCTTTATTTCGTGCAGAACGAGAAGAGTGCTTATTTCGAGAGCAAGGCTTTCGGGCAGTGCATCGCATACGCTGCCATGAATGCCCATCGCAGCAACCTGCGTGAGGCTAACGGCCGCCGTTCGATGGTGATTCAGGAAGTGCGTTCGGTGAAAGATGCCGTCGGGATACTCCGGCAGATTTCGGAGTTGCAGGCGGTGTGAGCACATGTTTGAAGGCGTGGAGGGCAAAGATACTCATTTTGCTCAATCGTTGAGCAAAAAACGGAGAAAATTGCTCAATGATTGAGCATTTTGAGGTAAGCAATCTCAGAAGCCGAACCACCGCTTTTCTTTTACCCGTTTGTACTTTTGCCGGAATCTTCGTAACTTTGGGCTTTGTAAGAACAAAAGTAGTCAGACGACAATAAAGATAAACATATAAATAGTGGAATAGTGATTCCATTCAGCTTTTAAGAAAACGAGCTTTTAGCTCTTATTCTCTCTACCTGAAACCGCCAAAATTACAGTCCAGAGAATAAGTAGGGGAAGGTTCGCGTCCGTTTGGGCGTGAACCATCCATACTTATGACTGGACGTGGTTACTTGGCGGTACCGAGGTGGAGTCATGGGATTGGATGGTTTACGCTTTTGTTTTTATGGTACACATTGGTCAGCTCATCGAACAGGAACTGCGCCGCCAGCGACGTTCCGTGTCATGGTTTGCAAAGGAACTCTATTGCGACCGTACCAATGTGTACAAACTATTTCGTAAGGAGAGCATAGACACGTTGTTGCTCTATCGTATTTCTTGTGTTTTGTCTCATGATTTCTTTAAGTACTATACCGACGACTTTGTTTCCGATAACAAACCGTAGCGGTTTTGTCTACGGTTTGTAGCCGTTACGTCTACAAATTCTATATGTCTTAACGCATTTTCCTCCTTAACTTTGCATCAGTTTAATTTCATATTAATAATTAAAAAGAAATGTTATGAAGAAGACTTTAAAATTTTTGAGTTGGATGTTTGTGGCCGTATTATCGGTTTTGTCCTTTTCTAGTTGTAGTGATGATGATGAAGGACATCCCTATGCGGGAACAGTTTGGGAATATGAAGATATTTATGAGTCTGGTACTATAACAACGCGTATTCGCTTTGCGGATGAAACAAAAGCTTATTATGAAGTAGAACAAAGAAATGCAGGAGGTACGATTGTTGACAATACGTCAAGTCCTTATTCTTATACATATTCTGGAACTTTGATTGTATTTAGACCCCAACAAACGGGAAAGGCAAATCTTGAAGGCGTTGTTAGTGAAGGCGTTAAAATGGTATTGACTAATACTTCAAATGGAGAGGAAATCTCTATATTATATAAAAAGTAGCTTTTATTTGTAGAATGAATAAGAGAAGAAGGGGATGTTGGTTAGCTGTGTTTTCTTTGTTTTCTATAAAGATGTATTCAGTTCCTGCCTATCCTCATAAAATCCTTTATAAGTTTGGGGACAGTACGGAAGTGTCAATTCGTCTTAAAGGCGACGAATACAACAAATGGGCTTTGACCACAGACAATTATACCTTACTACCTTCAGGAAATGAATGGTATTTTGCTAAGGCGGACAGCATGGGAAATGCTGTCCGTTCTGGTTATAAATTGTGTGCCGATGCCGAACGTCCGGAAAGTTTGCGTCGTTTTCTGGCGCAACAGCCGAAAGGGTTGCGTCCTATGGTGGACGAAGCCCAAAAGAAGAGGCTATCGTACAGAAATAGGGCTGTTGAAAAACGAGGAAGGCATGCGGCAGTCGTTGGAGAACGTCGTGCCTTGGTAATCCTGATGTCATTTGCCGATGTAAGCTTCACTAAGACCGAGGCGGATTTCGATGCACTTTTCAATGAGCCTGGTTATGCCGTGGACGGGGCGCAGGGAAGCGTCTATGATTACTTCCGAGAGGTTTCCTACGGGCAGCTTTCGTTTCATTGCGACGTATTAGGGCCTTACAGGGCCGTGTATCCTATGGCTTATTATGGCTCGAACGGTTATGGCGGTTCGGACGTGAACCCGTATGTTTTGTTTCTCGAAGCCATGGAACATGCCGTGCGGGAAATCGACTTGCAGGATTATGATGCCGACGGAGACGGTTATGTGGATAACGTGCATATCGTGTTTGCCGGATATGGTGAAGAAGCCGGGGCTTCTCCCTCCGCCATTTGGTCGCATGAGGCCATGTTCCCGGAAATCACCATGCAAGGCATGAAGATAGACCGTTATTCCTGTACGCCGGAGCTACGGGGAAACCGTGGAGGAGGTATATCACGTATCGGACCTTGCTGCCACGAAATGGGGCATGCTTTGGGGGCGATGGACTATTACGATACCGATTATACCACGGGCGGTAGTTTCGAGGGCACGGGCGTATGGGATGTCATGGCGCAAGGCAGTTGGAATAACGATGGTATCACCCCGGCACATTTCAACCCTTACGTGAAAGCCTATGATTTCGGTTGGGTGGGCGTGACTACGTTGACGCATACAGGAGATTATTCGCTCCATCCTTCCACTTGGGAGAAAGACGGCGTGTACCGGGTTGATACAGGTTCCGAGGGGGATTTTTATTTGTTGGAGAGCCGTGTTCGTGACGGGTTCGATACGGCATTGCCTGGTGAAGGGCTGATGGTGTATCACGTGCATCCCCGGATTGAGGAAGGGGCGTATGGCAATACGATAAACGCTTCGGCACCGCAAATGATGTATCCGGTGTGTGCTTCTTCGTCTGTGTCCGTTCCCTCATCTTCTTCTTATTCATACGGTGAGATTAATTCGGCAGGTTGCCCTTTCCCCGGTTCATCTGGTAAAACGGAGTTCGGCGGGCAGACCGTTCCGGCGGCGTTTGCATGGGACGGGAGTGACGTAGGCTTCGAACTGTCCGATATAAACCGCACTGCGGACGGGCAGGTCTCTTTCCGTTTTACGGTGGATGGTACGGTTTCGTCTTCGGAATGGAAGACGGAATGGAACGAAAGTTTTGAGAATCCCTCTTCCGCTTCATCATGGTTAGTGTCGAGCCAATGGGGCTATACAACGGAATGGGAACGTATGGTGGCTGACGGTTCCGGAGGAATAGGGGAAATCGTTTCGTGGGACTACATAACCGATGCGGCAGATGGCTCATATTATATGGGGTTGGTACAGCGGTTTATGTTGGGAAGTTTGGGAGGTGTGATGGTGTCACCGCCCGTGACGGACAATCCCGGCGGTAATGCCAAATTGCGTTTTTTTTACCAGAACAAGGCACGAAGCGGAGGACAGGTTACGTTGGAAGTGTATTGTAAAAAGGAAACCTCGAAGGAATGGATTCCTTTGCAGGTTTTGGATGCAATAACCGGTACGTGGACGAAACAGGAAGTGGATTTGCCCGTGAGCACGGAACGCCTTCAAGTCATATTCTTGGCCAAAACGGAAGGAGCTTGTGGGGCGTTTGTAGATGATGTATCCATATTGAAGCCGAAAAAGGGCGACGCGCTTGAAGTTGCAAGCAAACCGGCCGGTTGCCAAATCGGCGCGAGGGAGGGATGTTTGTGGGTGTCTTTGTCCGTTCCGTCTGTCTTGTCCGTCTATGCTTGGGATGGCCACCGGATACTGTCCGGTCGTTACGAAGCAGGGGAACAGACGTTCCGTTTGCCGTCCGGCATCTATGTGGTGCGAATCGGGGAGTACGTTCAGAAAGTCCGGATTCATAACTGAATCCGGACAGCCGACGGTGGCAGGACATTTCCATCCTTGTATTATGCCATTGAAAAAACAAAGGGGCAGTATGGAACAGTAGGCAGTCAATGGGAATATTGTCTTTCCTGCGGGTTGGACATATCCCCTACACCGGGATTTCACCAAAAGCACCTTCATCTTTCAGGTTACATGGTAATCCGTTCATAATATTGATGTTACAGGCTGAAAGATGTTTCAGTCATCTTTCAGTCACGTTTCATTTCGTTTGGCTGAGATTGGAAAATCATTCGACTGAGATTGAAAAATCATTCGGCGCAGAACTTTTTACCGCTCTCCGCAATGAAAGGAAGCTGAAAGACGGCCTCCTTATCTTTCATTCCATAATATATTATATAACAAGCAGTTGATATGCGACCTGAAGGATGAAAGGGCTTTTCAGAAAAACTCTTGGGGAGGGGAAGCAATAAAGATTTTATTTTGTAACATGGGTAAAATGAACTATATCCGGTAAAGAAGTAAAGGGGCTGTCCATAAATTAATTTGCCGTCGCTCCAGTCTCCTTTTCTTCTTGTTGGCAGGAGAAGGAGAACGGCGGTGTGAGGATGAGGCGGCGCACCTCCGCATTGTCCATACGTGGAATGTCGCGAATGGTCTTACCCGAACAGGCTGCCTGGATGACACGACAGAAAAGTCCGTGACTTACTGCCAATACACGTTTATCTTTGTAACGGGACACTGTATCGAGCAGGAATGTTTCCGCCCGGCGAAACATGGATTCTACGGGTTCGGCCCGGTGGTCTATCTTTGTACGTGCCTTCAGGATATCCATACCCGTGAACGGTCCCCAATCCCGTTCGCGAAGGAGAGGTGTGGATTCAAGAGGCAGGCCGTGCGGTTCGTTCAGTATCATAGCGGTGTCCATACAGCGTTTCAAGTCGCTGCACAATAAAGCATCGAAACGGATATTCTTCAATTCATCCCGTAGGGCTTGTGCTTGTGCAATTCCTTCGTGTGACAAATGCCCCGGCATGTGTCCTTGCAGGATGTGGGCTGCATTTTCTTCCGTTTGTCCGTGTCTCACCAGATAAAGTTCTGTCATAAAAGATAAGATTGTCGTGTAATAAGAGGTAAAGTAAGTAAAATAAATCCGTTTAATCGGCTTTTTTGCCGATTTTTCAGGGTTTCTTTCGTTTTTTCAATGATAATATCGTACCTTAGCTGTGTATAAACATTAAACATTTACACTTATGAAGATAGTGAACAGTTATATTTTTCGTGCCGTATGCGCTTTGCTTATCGGCCTTTTGTTAGTATCCAATCCGGAGAGGATGACCGGATTGTTGGTGCAAGTAATCGGCGGATTGTTTCTGATTTCCGGATTAGTCTCGCTCATTAATTATTTCATTATCCGTTATTCGGATAAAGTACCGGTCAAGCCCGTATTTCCTATGGTGGGGTTGGGCAGTTTGCTGTTTGGAGTATTTCTTGGCTTCTTCCCGGGGCTGTTCATTACTTATCTGATGTATATTTTCGGTTTTCTGATGGTGGTGGCCGGCATCAATCAGTTGTGGAATATGTTTCGCTTGCGTCGTTTGATACCTTTCCGTTGGTATGTTTTGTTTTTCACATTATTGATTACGGCTTTAGGCGTATTTGTGCTTTTCAATCCGTTGGAATCCGCTTCCGTCCCGTTCATTCTTTTGGGAGTGAGTTTCATGCTTTATGGTGTGTCGGAATTGATTAACGGCGTGCGTTGGCGTAAATATAGCCGGATGCAACAGCAAAAGGAACAAGTATTGATTGAAAGAGGAGATGAAGAAATTTGAGGGTAATTTCACAACAATAAAGAGGGAACGACAGCATTTTGGTCGTTCCCTTTCTTATTGTTGTGAATGTCTTTTATTTTACGAGCATTTTTATGGTTTCCTTATAATCCTTGTAGATTACTTGTATCAAGTAAGTACCATGGGTATAGTCGTGTGCGTAAACCGGAATCTCAGTTTTCCCGTTTTGGGCTGCGATTTCTTCATGCTTTATGAGGTTGCCTCTTAAAGAATAAATCCGGTAAACCACAGTTCCGTCTTGCGTGTGGTCGACGACCAATGTGGCACTCTCCCTGACAGGGTTGGGTGTCAGGTGCACGGAGAATTTTCCGGCTTCACTTGCGGCGATGCTGCTTGCCCCACCAGTAGTGAACGTTTGTTCTTCTCCGTAGGTCGTTCCGGACGCGGTTTTAGCGAAACTCCTGTATTTATATGTGGTGTAAGGTTTCAAGTCATGCAGCTCTGCTTTCATTTTCTCGCCGTCCACGATAACCGTTTGCTTGTCGGCGTAGCTTCTGGCAATATCCTCTGTCCAGTATTCAAATCCCTTTTGCAGGATTTCTTCCGAACCGCTGATGATGTAGCCCATCAATGTGACGGACGTACCGTCCGGCGATGTGATGGTGATGGTTTGCACGGTGGGCGGGAAGAGTACGAAAGCATCGGCTGTCCCGAATCCTATCCATTCGCTGAAATACTCTTTTTCTTGGTATTTCACAAAAGCGCGGTATTTATAGTAAGTACTTGGCGTTAGGCTGCGCAGGCTGAAAGCCAGTTTGCCGTCTACGGGAGGTTGTGCGAGCACGGTGTTCGACGGAACCAAATCCGGCGCGTCATATTTCCGCCACTCGAAACCGAATTGTGCGTCGCTGTAAGTGTCACACGCCGTGAGGGCATGTAATGTGGCCGAAGTGTGCGAGCATGCATCAGCAGCTTCTATGGTGGCGCTGATAGGTTGTGTCGTAAACGTGTTCCATTCGGAATAAGTACTGTTCGTACCGATTTGGATAAAGGTACGGTAAGATACGGTGGCGTGAGCCGGCAGGTCTGTCAACCGGCAGGGGGTACCTTCTTTTCGGAACGTTTCGTTTCCCACTTTCCATTCTACGCCCGAAGCGGTAATGGCGGAGGGATCGGCCAAGTCGGATGACACCGTGACCAGTGCAGAGGTTTGCAAGGCTTCCACGACATTGCCGCCGACGGTGACCCGAAGGGTGGAGAAGGAGTTCCATCCGCTGGCATAAGTTCCATGTGGCGTTTTCACGTAAGCTGTCGGGGAATAGTATCCGCCGGGATATAGTCCCGTCAGTGTCACGAGAGAGTCTTTTCCGTTGAGCACATAGTGCTTCCCGTTCAAATCCAATCCTTTTTCTATCACTGTGGCATCTCCCGTGTCGAAACGACAAACGAGGGTCGCTGTAGTCTGTGTGGCTTCTTTCAAAGCCCAGGAAACCTTGACGGGAAGGGTAGGATATAAATCCCCGAGGTTATTGTAGAACGTTTCCTCTATGTCGCCTTCATTTGGGATGTTTACGATGGCGTAATGCTTGATGGAGTATTTCGTGCCCTCTATCAGTCCGGATATGGTGGTCTTGAATACATTTTTGTCAATCCCGTGGGTAGAAGGTTCTCCTTTCACTTTCGTCCATAAAGTCATGTCGTTCCATGCCCAATTGTGTTTCTCTAATGTGTCAAAAGGCACGTAGTAACAGCCGCTTTCCTTTAGCGTACCTTCTATTTTGTCCGTGTCCAATGTATGCAAGGCGGTTATGCGAGTTTGCGTGGCGTTAAGTTCTATGGTATGGCAGAGTACTCCCGTGTTCTTCGTGGTGAAGAACCGTGCACTGCTGTAAATGGTCTCGTGTTCGGTTTTCACGATAGCTCGCATGCAATAGGATGTGTTGCCTTGTAGTCCCGTTACGGTAGCGCGCACGAATCCTGTTTCGTCCATGGGGCTGCCGTCCACAACAGCTATAATCTTGTATCCTTCTTCCAGCGGATGGCCGATGCCCACCTCGAAACTCACATTCTTTACTTTTGCCGGGTCACCCTTGATGAGGGCAAGCAGGTCGGCTGTAGTACGTGTGGGTTGTGCGCTCAGTTCCTCGAATAAGTTACCGGTCTTGAACTTTTTGGACGGCATGAGGTTTTCCATACCGTTTTCTTCCCATGCTAACAAGTATTCGTATTCCGTGTCAGGAGATACTTCAATGTCTGTTTCCGTGCCGCTCCATGGAATTTCCGTGTAGTCCGTTTCTGTGGTTTTCTTGTATTTCAATACCATGTTGCTTGGAACGTTGTCCGGATTCGGGGTGATTCGCTCCAGATGCGCGGTGTAATAGTCCGTTCCGGTAGAAAAGACATCCGCCGTGCGGAAATGTGGAAGGGTGTAGTTGTCCCCCGTCCAGGCGTGGCATTTGTCCGCGGTGGCCGTGTCGTTATAGGCTTGGGCAGCCTCGTTTAAGTCCTGCCGGAAATCCTTGCCTTTCATGTCGAATACGCCTAAGATGTACTGTGACTGTTGGTAATAGTCATTGCCGATGGACTTTCCCGTTTCCGTGCTGTAATAAGTATTCCGGATGCGGGTCGGTACGTTGTATTTGTCTATCAGGTAACTGGCATCCCCTGCGATGCTACCTATCTGTTCTTCCGATCCGGTGGAACTTACCGTCCCCGAATTGTAACATCCGTAAATCAAGGGCGTGATACCTATTGTACTGTATTGGAATACGCCGGTGATACCGCCTCCGTTATTGTAGAACGTTTGTCCTTTCCGGCCGTTGCATGCGATGGCACCGATGTTGTAGCTGTTTACAATACTTCCTGAATTGTGAGAACTGATGCCGCCTACGGTGGCTTTCATGTCGCTTTGTACGGCAATGCGTCCCGTATTGCCGCTGTTGATGACGAGGCCATAATTACTGGTGGTAATGCCGGCAGCCGAGAACGGGCTGTATATCGTTTGTGACGAACTGAACCGTATGTTTACCTCTCCTTCGTTCAGGCAGCCGTTGATGGTGGAGCCGGAAAAATTGGTGGCCACTATGCCTGCTAGTTCAATGCCTTCGCTTTGGTAAGATGCGCTGGTGCCCGACAGGGTGGCTTGGTTGATGCAGTTGGTGATGCGGATATCTTTCCCGTTGCACACTCCCACGATGCCTCCTGCTTCCGCGCTTCCCTTTTGCGACACTTTCACGGTAATGGCTCCTTCGTTTCGGCAACTGTTTACAGTCCCTTTCGTACTGCCCACGATGCCACCTATAGTGAGTTCGCCCCGGTGGTCATCGAAGGTGATTTTTCCAAGGAAGCGGCAAGCCGCGATGGTTGTGTAGGTTGCCGCTTCACCGACGATTCCACCGACCGTGGCTGTGGAATTTAGTCCTGCGGAAGCCAGCTCGCAGGTTTCATCTAATGTCAGGTTGTAAACTGTTCCTCTCGTATAATCTCTGGCATAACCTTTGAGCGTAGCAATGAATCCTGAATTCCCGTAGATATTTTGTACGTGTATGCCGGACAGGGTATGGCCGTTACCATCGAAGAAGCCAGTGAATTCCTCTATGGGAACCCAATAATGCGCTTCCATATCCAAGTCGTTGTCCAAAATAATGCGGCTTGCAGGAAATGTCCTGCCTTGACTAGATAAGTATGATAGTCCTGCCAGTTGTTCTGCTGTGGAAATATGGTATTCCGGCCGGTTGTTACCGTCCCACCATGATGTGTCGTAATTGCCTTCGTCCGTCCAGTTTCCGGTTTGTGCCCACATCATGCCGACAGACAAACAGCAGGTACACAGCGTCCATAATTTTTTCATGGTTTTTATTTTTGAAGTAAATACTATTCCTTTTTCTTCAGTTCCGCGTCAAACTGCCGGATGGCGGCCATACCCTCGTTGCAGGCGCACGGACCGCTGATGCAGCCGCCCGGGCAAGCCATCACCTCAATCATGCGCGTAGGGCATTTGCCCGTTTTGGCGTACGCCCGCAGTGCGGCAATGTTTTTCTTGTTCAGGTCAGCTATCAGTGTACCTTGCAGTTCTGGGTCGCCTACCATGTTTTTTACGGCCGTGAATACACCGCCGGTCTTGGCAAAGCCGTGTGCGTCATGTCCGGCATGTTCTTCGGGCGTAAAGTCCTCACATGCCGCCATGTCTATTTCCATTCCTTCAATGACGGCATCCAGTTCACGGAACGTCCATACGAAGTCTACGTTGGGATTCTCGCGTCCTTCCGCCTTTTTGGAGGCGCAGGGGGCGATGAACACCGTCAGGGCTTCCGGATGTTTTTTGCGGGCATATTCCGCTACGTAGTACATGGGAGAACCCGTGGAAGACACGTAAGGCATGATTTCGGGGATGTGTTTCCGCGCCAACTGTACGTAAGCCGAGCAACAACTGGTGGTCATGAACGCAGCTCCGCTTTCCAATTTCTCTTTGAATTCTTCCGCTTCCCGCCGTATGGTTTCTTCGGCGCCGTATGCCACTTCGAGTACGTCGCTGAAACCGATGGCTTTCAATGCACCGAATACTTTCTCTACCGGCTGTTTGAATTGGGCCAACACGGAGGGGGCCACCATAGCCACTACTTGTCGTCCTTCCTTGATGCGGTTCAGCACATCGAATACGGCACATTGGTCGAATATGGCACCGAACGGACAAGCGTTCAGGCATTTGCCGCAATAGATACATTTTTCCGGGTCGATATGCTCTACGCCGTATTCGTCTTTGGAAATGGCTTTCACGGGACAAGCCTCTTCGCACGGCACAGGAATGTACACGATAGCGTGGTAAGGACATACCTGATGGCACCGGCCGCAACTGATACATTTTTCGTGGTCGATGTAGGCTTTCCCTTCGCTGTCGTAGTGAATGGCATCTTTCGGACAGTTGTTGTAGCAAGGCCGCGCGGCACAGCCGCGGCACAGGTTCGTCACCTCGTAGTTGATTTTCACGCACGAAGAGCACGCTTCGTCCATTACGCTGAGGATACTTTTCTCCGAATCGATTTCTTTTCGTTCCATCATGCGGGCGGCGTAGGTAGACAGACGTTCGGTTTCGTCGGTTTCATCCGTCATGTCAAAGCCCATCATGGCCATGGTCTTGTATTTTGTCACTGCACGTTCTTTATACACGCAGCAACGCCCCAACGGTTTTTGCTTGCGTGGATGCAGTTCCACAGGCAGCCGGTCTACTTTTTCCAATAACTCGTTTTCTTTCCACATTTTCACCAAACGCGCCAATAATTGGTAGCGGATGAACATGATGTTGTTGTTATATGCCATCGTTTAGGATTATTTAGTTTTGATTATTGGACAAATCTACGAAAAAAAAGGCAATCTTTTGTATCTTTGTGTTAATTTTATGACAGAATGTTTCAATAATATTTCAGAAAGCGGTTTTTCAGCCCTGTTGGATGTACTTTTGGCTGGAAAAAGTCCCGGTAGGGAAGGTTGGAGATTGTTACTTGCCGGTTTGGACGACGGGCAGGATGAGTCTCTTCGTGCCCTTGCGGCAGAGGCTGCCCGGAAGCGTTTCGGGAACGGGATATTCATTCGCGGACTCGTTGAAATCTCTTCGTGGTGTCGCAACAACTGTTATTATTGCGGGCTTCGCCGTTCCAACCGTTTCGCCTCGCGCTACCGTTTGTCTCAGGAGCAAATACTCGATTGTTGCCGGGAGGGGGCACGGCTCGGCTTCGGGACTTTTGTCTTGCAGGGCGGAGAAGATGGGGAACAAGATGAGGATTGGATAGAAGAATTGGTGGGCAAGCTCCGCGCGGAGTTCCCCGGACATGCCATCACGCTGTCTGTGGGGGAACGCGACGGGGAGGTGTACCGCCGCTGGCGTGATGCAGGGGCGGATCGTTACCTGCTTCGCCACGAAACACGGAATGAGGCGCATTATGCCCTTTTGCATCCACGTGAGATGGACGGTGCACGGCGTCGGGAATGCTTGCGGACGCTGAAAGCTTTGGGGTATCAGACTGGAGCCGGCATGATGGTGGGGTCGCCCGGTCAGACATGGGATTGCTTGTTGGACGACATCGCTTTTTTGGAAGAATTGGAACCGGAAATGATAGGCATGGGTCCTTTCGTTCCGGCTGCCCATACGCCTTTTGCCCGTCATCCGGCAGGGTCGGTGCCTTTGACGCTCCGCCTGATTGCATTGATGAGGCTGCGCTTTCCGGAGGCATTGATTCCGGCCACCACGGCTTTGGCTACGTTAGACGCACACGGGCGTGAGGCCGGTATCTTGGCAGGGGCAAACGTGGTGATGCCTAACTTGTCCCCTTTGGCTGTGAGGGGGCAATACAGTATTTACGACCATAAAGCGTCCGGAGGGAGCGAGGCAGCCGAAGGGTTGCACCGTCTGGAGCAGGATTTGAAAAAAATAGGCTACCACATCTCATACGGTCGCGGAGACAGTCCGGGACATGGGGGAGGAAAGTAGCTGTAGAACGATTAGATATGAAGATAATGTATGATGTGAAATCGGAACGCGCCGAAGAGTTTATCTCCGACGCGGAGATACGTGAGACAATGGCATACGCCGAGGCGCATAAGGACGACCGTCCGCTCATCGTGTCCATATTGGAGAAAGCACGCCTTTGCAAAGGGCTTACCCATCGCGAGGCTGCCGTGCTGTTGGCTTCCGGGCAGCAGGACCTGACGGAAGAGATGTTTGCCTTGGCACGCGACATCAAGCAGCGTTTTTATGGCAACCGCATCGTGATGTTCGCCCCGTTGTACCTTTCCAATTATTGTGTGAACGGTTGCGTGTATTGCCCTTACCATGCCAAGAACAAGACGATACGGCGGCGTAAGCTGACGCAGGAAGAAATCCGCAGGGAAGTCATCGCCTTGCAGGACATGGGGCACAAGCGGTTGGCTTTGGAGACCGGCGAGGACCCGCGTAACAACCCGATTGAATATGTGTTGGAGAGCATCCGTACGATTTACGGCATCAAGCATAAGAACGGAGCCATCCGGCGCGTGAATGTGAATATTGCCGCCACGACGGTGGAGAACTACCGCCGCTTGAAGGACGCGGGCATCGGTACGTATATTCTTTTTCAGGAGACGTATAACCGGACGAATTATGAGTTACTTCATCCTACGGGACCGAAAAGCGACTATGCTTACCACACCGAGGCCATGGACCGTGCCATGACGGGCGGTATCGACGATGTGGGTATCGGCGTGTTGTTCGGGTTGGAGACCTACCGTTACGACTTCATCGGTTTGCTGATGCATGCCGAGCATCTGGAAGCCCGTTTCGGGGTCGGGCCGCACACCATCAGCGTGCCGCGCCTGTGCCCGGCCGACGACATAGACACGGCGGATTTCAAGAACTGTGTGCCGGACGAGATTTTCCATAAAATTGTGGCTGTGCTCCGTATTGCCGTACCTTATACGGGAATGATCGTGTCCACGCGCGAGACGCCTGCCAGTCGGGAGAAGGTATTGGAATTGGGCGTGTCGCAGTTGAGCGGCGGTTCCCGTACCAGCGTGGGAGGATATGTGCAAGAAGAGACGGAGGAGAACTCCGCCCAGTTCGACGTGTCCGACCGCCGTTCGTTGGACGAGGTGGTGGGATGGCTGCTCGATTTGGGCTACTTGCCCAGTTTTTGCACGGCCTGCTACCGTGAGGGGCGTACGGGCGACCGTTTCATGTCGTTGGTGAAGAAGGGACAGATTGCCAACTGTTGCCTGCCCAATGCCTTGCTGACCCTGAAAGAGTATTTGAATGATTATGCGTCGCCTGCCACCCGTGCGAAAGGAGAGGCCATGATTGCCCGTCTGTTGGAAACCGTGCCCGGCGGACGGGTTCGGGAGAATGCCCGCCGCTATTTGAAAGCCATAGAGGATGGCGGACGTGATTTCCGTTTTTAAAATGTAGGTAAGATACGTTATGATGAAAGAAGAAACTCCACGCGCCAACCGTTTCCATATCGGATTGTTCGGTCGCCGCAACAGCGGCAAGTCTTCGTTGGTGAATATGCTGACGGGGCAGCAGGTTGCCGTAGTGTCCGATGTGCCGGGCACGACGACAGATGTGGTATTGAAGAACATTGAATTGCCGGGTGTCGGGGCTTCCGTCTTGGTCGACACGGCCGGTTATGACGACGAAGGGGAATTGGGCGGACTGCGTGTGAGGCAGACCGTCAATGCTGCCCGCAGGGTGGATTTGGCTTTGATCATCGTGTCGGGTTTGCCGGACGGGGCTGAGAAGGAAAAGGCTTGGGCGGAACGTTTCCGGGCGGACGACATTCCCGTTCTGTATATATATAATAAGGTGGACGAAGATGGCGGAAGCCATGCCGATGCTTGGCGCATGACGTTGGGGGCGACGGAGGTGGTATCGGTTTCGGCGCGTACGGGCGAAGGCCGTGACCGTTTGCTGTCTGCGATGGCCGAGGTGTATCGCCGTACGGATGAGGTGGAGGAGTTGACGGGAAACTTGGCGGGCGAGGGCGATACCGTAGTGTTGGTCATGCCGCAAGACATCCAGGCACCCAAGGGACGGTTAATCCTGCCACAGGTGCAGACCTTGCGCAACTTGTTGGACAAACGTTGTACGGCTTTGTGCTGTACGGCCGACCGTTTGTCGGCCACGTTGTCCGTCTTGTCGTCGCCCCCGTCCCTGATTATCACGGACTCGCAAGTATTTCCTACGGTGGAGGCCCTTTGCCCGCCGCAAACGCGGCTGACTTCTTTTTCCGTTTTGTTTGCCCGCCAGAAGGGGGACATCCGGCAATTCCTGCAAGGGGCGGAGGCGTTGTGCGCTTTGCGTCCCGATGCCCGCGTGCTGATAGCGGAGGCTTGCACCCACGTGCCGCAACATGAAGATATTGGACGCGTGAAGCTTCCTCGTTTGTTGCGTCGTAAGTTCGGCGAGGCTTTGCACATTGACATTATGTCCGGTAATGACTTTCCCGAAGACTTGTCCGCTTACGATTTGGTCATCCATTGTGGGGCGTGCATGTTTACGCGCCGCCATGTGCTGAACCGTTTGAGGCGGGCACGTGCCTGCGGTGTGCCTGTGACCAATTATGGAGTAGCCATAGCGGCTTTGACCGGTATCTTGGACAAGGTGGCGGTGCCGGAGTAGGGGGATTGGAAACCGCTCCGTGGAGGCCTTCGGATTGCCCGGCTTAAAGAGCGTTTTCAATCTCCTGAGATTGATTTTTCGTTCGGCTGAGATTGATTTTTCGTTTGGCGCACAAATTTCAGGGGCTTTTCTGAAGGTTTGAAATGAAAGTTTAGTGCTTTGATTTTTAGTTGATTGAATGCTTTCGGGGAAGACCTGTGGATTGCGGTCTGAATGAAGGGAGGTGTTTCCGGGAACCTTCCCTATGGGGCGTGTCGGATGACCTTATTTTCCGTTGCAGGACGTTGCCCGTCCTCTTATTTTCTGTTGCGGAAGCCGCGTTTTTTACTTTTTTTGTGTTATCTTTGTCCCACATTTCGGCCATGCCGGAAAGGAAAACACTCAGACGGGATATAAAGAGGAAAAAGATATGCAACAACTCAAGGAGCGCATTTTGCGCGATGGAAAATGTTTCGAGGGAGGAATACTGAAAGTGGACAATTTCATCAACCATCAGATGGATCCTATACTGATGAAGTCCATGGCCGTGGAGTTCGTGCGCCGTTTCGCGTCGCGCGACATCAACAAGATACTGACGATAGAAGCCAGTGGCATAGCTCCGGCCATCATGGTGGGTTACCTCTTGGAACTTCCGGTGGTCTTTGCCAAGAAGAAGAAACCGAGTACGATGGAAAATATGCTGGTGACGAAAGTCTTTTCGTTTACTAAAAACAATACGTACGATGTATGCGTGTGCAAGGATTATTTGCAGCCGGGCGATAAGGTGCTTTTCATAGATGATTTTCTGGCCAATGGCAATGCGGCCAAGGGCGTGATGGATTTGGTGCGTCAGTCTGGAGCCGAACTTGCCGGCATGGGTTTCCTCATCGAGAAGGCTTTCCAGCATGGCGGTGATTATTTGCGTGCGCAGGGCATTCATGTGGAGTCGTTGGCGGTAATCGAAAGTTTGGAGGGATGCCGCATAACTTTGAAAGAATAACCTTATACGCTCTTGTGTTTTTAAACGTAATACCCTCGGAAGTTCAACCGGAAACTTCCGAGGGTATTACGTTTGTAAGGTGTATTTACGGATGCCAAGGTTTGGCCGGGTCTTTCAAGGCAAGAGCCCGCCTATCCTTTGTGAATTGACTGATGTAGAGCATGAAAAGGATGGCGGCCACAGTGCATCCTATGATGTCGAACAGCCCCCAATTCCTGCCATATATATTATAATGTATGGTCGACCACGGAGTGTATATATATAAGGTGTTGACAGCAATGAGCAGCAATCGTACCTCCGTCGGCCCCAGTTTGCCGTATGTCAGCCGGAATTCGTTGATAATGATAGTGCAGACGTAAGTATAGATGGACAAGCACAAATATCCGGCCAGAATCAGAAATGCCACGTCCATTCTCATCATGGGAGACAGTCCCAGTCCCAAACAGATAAGACATGTGGTCAAGGCGTCTAAAGTGTGGTCGATGAAAAAGCCGTATACGGGCCTTTGCGTGCGGCGGACGCGTGCCAATGTACCGTCCAGACTGTCTCCGTACCAATTAATGACTAACCCCAATGAAGCCAACCATAGGAATTTTGTGTCGATATGAGCCAATATGCCTCCGATGGCGAAAAGTACGGCTCCTATCACGCCAATGAAAGTCAGGAAGTCGGATGTGATCCATGCCGGTTGTCTCTGTGCCAGCCATATCAGCAACTTCTTCTCCATCTTGTTTAAAATGGAGGTTTGAATTCTTTCAGATGATTCGTTTCCCATTTTTAGTGTTCTTTTGTTCCCTTTTAGTCTTTTGCCGTCAGGACTGCATGCGAATGCCATCTTCTAAAGATACAGTTCTTCCGGATACTTGGAAAATGAATTTCCCGACTTTACCATTCCGTTGGAGGAGATAGTGAAGTCGGGAGTTTGGTTTAGTGAGCCTTACAAACCTTTTAAAAGTCCCCAATTATATGGGTGGAATTTGGTCGGCAGTTTTTTGTTTTGGCGGAAAGACAGGGATTCGAACCCTGGGAACAGTTGCCCGTTCACCGCATTTCGAGTGCGGCCCGATCGACCACTCCGGCATCTTTCCTTGTTCGGTGGGCAAAGTTACAACTTTTTTGTGATACGCGAGCGAAAAGTTCCAAAAAAGTATGGGGAAATAGTGAGATAAGGAGTGGGAAATGGAGTTTTGCCGGACTCTTTCCTTCCTGGAGGTTGAATTTAACAATCTGATTCTAACAGACCATGAATGTTTGAAAGACTTCTTGTTTTTGATGTCGTGTCATTTTATTGTAATACAGTTTAATTTTTATGGGGAAAATATGAATAATAATCCGTTTTTTATATGGCAGCTTAATTTCTTTTGTATATATTTGCCATGTCATAACATGAGAAAACTTTTCAATTTATTATTCATATAAAACTTAAGCGTATGAAAAGGTTTACAAATGTTAAATCGGGGGGGGGTAATTTTGACATTACTACTTCTCGCGTTGGTCTCCGGTAGTGTTTGGGGGCAAGAAACTTATCAGAGGGTGACTTCTGTTTCAGAATTAGAAGCAGAAAAGTCTTTTTTGATTGTAAATGTGGATGATCAAGGTCGGTGTATTGCCTTAAGTAATGAACAGAAAAAAAATAACCGTGGAGCTGTAGCTGTTATTCTGGCTAATGACAAGATTACACTTGAACAAAATTCAATGGCGTGTCAATTGGTTTTGAAAGGATCTTCTTCCGTAGGTTGGTCTTTTTATGATGAGGTAAATGGTGGATACCTTTATGCCGCAAGTAGTTCTGGTAACTATTTGAAGACACAATCAACATTAGATGATGATGGAAGAGCTGATATAAGGTTTGAGGCTAATATTGCAACAATTACGTTTAAGGGTACAAATAAAAGAAATGTAATGCAATATAACCCCAATAATGGTTCTCCTCTTTTTGCATGTTATGGTTCGGAATCCCAAAAGCCTTTACAGTTATTTAAAAAGGTTGAATCTATTGGCAATCAAGTGGCAGCACCTGTTTTTGCACCGGCTAACGGGACCACCTTTGTGGATAAGCTTACGGTCGGAGCTTCTTGTTCTACAGAGGGTGCCACAATTTATTATACAAAGGATGGAGCAGAGCCTACTACAGGTTCTGATAAGTTTCCAACAGAAGGCGTAACTCTCACGGAAACTACCACATTAAAGGCCATCGCCGTAAAAGATGGGTTGGACAACAGTGAGGTAGTCACTGCGACTTACACCAAATTAGAACCATATGCTTCTTTGAAGGCATTGAAAGAAAGCGGTATAGCTACGGAGGAAGGTAAACCTTGTGTTGTAGAGTTGAAAGACGCTGTGGTGACGTATGCCGATTCCCGAAAGGCTTATATTCAAGATGAAACAGCAGGGTTGTATGTTTTTGGCTCAAATAAATTGAAGGCCGGAACGAAGTTGAACGGTGTGGTAGCTGCCCAATTGGCATTGTACTTTGGCCTGTATGAATTGAAAGTAGACGGAGGGGAGTTCGACAATGTTGCGGTTACTAACGACGTTGAGATTCCGGTACAAGAGGTGACTGTGGCTGAATTGAACCAAAACTTTGCCCAGTATGAATCCATGCGTGTAAAAGTGGTAGATGCGACGGTAACATCAAGCTTTAACGATAAGAATGGAGAAATCGAGCAAAACGGCGAAAAGATAGCACTCAGGGCGGCTGACGAAAGCATTACGGCGGATGTGCAGGCCACGGTTGATGTAACAGGGTATCCCGGTTTGTATAATTCCACAAAGCAACTGAATGTAATCTTGCAAGAGGATATTGCTGTAAAGACCGCAGGCAAGACGCAGGCTACGTTGACTTTTGATTCGGATGCTTATTCTGTGAATGTGGGCGAGTCCTTAACGGTCAAGGCTACTACAAATTCTTCGGCTTCGGTGGTTTATTCTTCTTCGGATAAAACGATAGCTACGGTGGACGAGAATACGGGAGAGGTCCAAGCCGGTAACAAGGTCGGGACGGTAACGATTACGGCCACTGTAACCGAAAATGATGAATATACCGGTGCAACTGCAACTTGTACCATGAATGTGGTAGACCCTTCTGCATTGCCGGAAGCAAAGGCTTTAGTGGCAGAAGACAAAGAGGGAATATTGCACGCTATGAAAAATGAATTAGGGAATACACGACTGAATGCAATGGAGGTATATTCTCTTAATGGTAAAATTATAGATGAGGGTAAAGCTGATATTAAATGGTATATTGATATAGATAATGGAACAATCCAAAATATAGATGGCATGTATGTAGTATTTGAAGACGCGAATGACTCGGATATTAAATTGTCTTCAAAAAAAGGAAATAGTTGGTATTATAAATCTGAGGATGGAAGTTGGAATACAAAAGAGACAGATGGACGCTTCCTTGGATATAATGAGCAAATAACGGCATTTAGAACTTATTCGTCAAGTACTTATCCAAAAGCTGTTGCGATGCCTATTGTGGATGGGTACATTCGTTCAACTACTTCCGGTGATTACGGTACTATCTGTCTTCCCTATGCCGTGGCTGCAGAAGATATGGCTGGTGCAGAGTTCTTCAGCATTGCCGGAAAGGTCATGAAGGGTGAAGAGCCACAATCCATAGTCTTGAATCAAGTGACTACCCTTGAGGCTGGAGTACCTTATATATTCAGTGCAACTTCCGACAAGCTTATAGCTGCATACAGTGGAAAGGCTGTGGCTGTGGCTGAAGAGGCAAACGGTTTGATCGGTTCCTTTGAGGGGCAAGATGTGGCTGAAGGCATGTACCTGATTAGTGCTCAAAATAAAGTGCAGCTTTGCGGTAAGAGTTGTAAGATTTCGGGAAACCGTGCCTATATCGATATGAATGAAGTTCCGGAATACAGTGGAGAAGTAGGCGTGAACCAACGCCTGATTTCATTTGAAGATGCGACCGGTATCTCCGAAACAATGGTTGAGGGCGGTTTGGCAGATGTGTACACACTTAGTGGTGTGGAAGTTCGCCATCAGGTCGACGAATCAGAGGCCACTCAAGGCTTGCCGCAGGGTATTTACATTGTGAATGGTAAAAAAGTAGTAGTAAAATAGTATTAACAAGTTGAAATATGGACAAGAAAATATATATAAAACCGGTTTGCGAAGTGGCAGAATTTGAGATTCAAGATTCATTGCTGTTGAATTGCTCCATAGGAGTCGATAACACGCCACAGGATGGAATAGAAGGTCGGACCAATATGAATCAAGGTTTTACCGATATATGGGGTAACGAGTATTAATATTTTGGTACACTTTTGAACGTGATACGGCAAAGCCGCTTCGGATGAAAACCCGGAGCGGCTTTTTCCTAATCTGTTGAAAAGGGTTATCTTTGCAAAAACAAAAGTGGTTTGCGGCATGAAAGACGATACGCTCAGGAAGTTGAAGATATTGGCAGAGTCGGCCAAATATGATGTGTCCTGCTCTTCGAGCGGTACGGTGAGGCGTAACGTGAAAGGCGGAGTGGGGAATACCGTGGGAGGCATCGGTATTTGCCATAGTTTTGCTGAGGACGGACGTTGCATCTCCTTGCTGAAAGTCATGCTGACGAACTATTGTATTTACGATTGTGCTTATTGTATCAACCGCCGCACGAATGATATTCCTCGTGCCACACTCTCCGTATCGGAACTGGTAGACCTGACGATGGAGTTCTACAAAAGGAATTATATCGAAGGATTGTTCCTGAGTTCCGGTGTGGTAAGGACCCCCGATTATACGATGGAACGTTTGGTACGTGTGGTGAAAGACCTGCGTACGGTGCACCGTTTTAATGGGTATATCCATTTGAAAAGTATTCCGGGGGCCAGTCGTGAGTTGGTGGACGAGGCGGGTTTGTATGCAGACCGTATGAGTGTGAACATAGAGATTCCCAATGAGGCTTCGCTAAAGTTGTTGGCACCGGAGAAAGATCATGAGAGTGTCTACCGCCCTATGGAATATATACAGCAAGGTGTACTGGAGAGTGCGGAAGAACGGAAAAAACACCGGCATGCTCCCCGTTTTGTTCCGGCAGGGCAGAGCACGCAAATGATTGTGGGAGCAACCGGGGAGTCCGACCGGGATATTTTGTTCCTCTCGTCCGCATTGTACGGTCGGCCTACCATGCGGCGTGTGTATTATTCCGGTTATGTGGCCGTGAATACGTACGACCCTCGACTCCCGGCTCTGAAACAACCGCCGTTGGTCAGGGAAAACCGTTTGTATCAGGCAGACTGGTTGATGAGGTTCTATCAGTTCAAAGTGGAAGAGATTGTGGATGAAACGCATCCTGATTTGGATTTGGAAGTGGATCCGAAGTTGGCCTGGGCTCTTCGGCATCCCGAACAATTTCCCGTGGATGTGAACCGTGCGGAGTATGAACGGATTTTACGGGTGCCCGGTATTGGAGTAAAGTCGGCTCGTTTGATTGTCTGTTCGCGCCGTTTCGGCCGTTTGACGAGTTTTGATTTGAAGAAAATGGGATGCGTGATGAAGCGTGCCCAATATTTCATAACCTGTGGGGAGTTGGAAGCCAAGGGAGTGAATGAGCTTTATCCCGAACGTGTCCGTTCTTTATTGGTGCAGTCGAAAAGCCGGAAGAAGCAGAATGACGGGCAGTTGACATTGCTATTTAAGGAGGAGCCTGCATGAGGAGTATGACAGAGGATAGTGTTTTCGTGTACGACCGTACATGGGACGGTTTGCTGACAGCGGTGTTCGATGCATTCTACCGTCATCAGTTTCCTGTGGCGATTATCGGAGAAAAGGACACGCCTCCTCTTTTTGCAGTCGTACATCGGGTGACAACGGATGAAGAAAAAGCCGGAAGAGTGTTTTGGGCATTGCAAAGGAAACTCTCGACGTCGGCACTGGCTTGTCTGACGACCAGTCTTTTCTCCGAACTGCCGGATTTGGACTTGCCTTTGTTTCGGTATGTATGTAAAGCCGTGAAGGCCGGGCAGAGCATTGAAACGAATTTTGCCGATCCGGATGTGCTTTTTGTGACGAATACCTATCGTAAGGTGCGTTATGAACGTCTTCGCATGATGCAATTTGTGCGCTTCCAGAAAACTGCTGACGGAACTTATTTTGCCATGATAGAGCCAGACTATGACGTGTTGCCTTTAATCGTTCCGCATTTTAGCGACCGTTTTTCGGAAGAATGTTGGCTGATTTACGACCGGCGGCGCCGGTATGGCTACTATTATGCCGGGCATAAGTCCGTACGTGTTACTTTTGAAGATGGAGCAGAGGTTTTCCGACTGCCGGACGGACGTTTGAGCGAAGCGATGCGGGACGAGGATGAAATGTGGTATCAGGAGATGTGGCGGACGTATTTTAAAGCCATTTGTATTAAGGAACGCTTGAATCCCCGTAAACACCGGAAAGACATGCCGGTACGTTACTGGAAGTATCTGACCGAAAAGCAAATTGGGGAACAAGAAAAATAAGAGGAGAACGCGGGCACGTTCTCCTCTTTTAAAATGAGAAAAATCAGTGTGGTTAGGCGGTGATTTTTCTCATGGCGTTTAATGCTTGGATTGCTTTCTCTCCTGCTTTTTTGTCGCAAGTAAAAGGAGTCGTTTTTGTATCTTTGGTTTGAGTCGTATCCTTTTCCTCAATCATGGCTACTAAAGCTGTTGGCTTGGCCGGTTGAGCTTTCGTGCTGTCGGTTACGACCGTATCGTTGGCTGCAACCAAGGCTGCCGGTTGTGCTTTTGCACTGTCTGTCGTAACTGTGTCGTTCAGTGCCACTAATGCAGCCGGAGCGGATTTTGTGGAGTCTGTGGTTACCGTATCATTCATAGCTACGCACGCCAACATGGCGGTTAATTTAGCTTTGGTGCTGTCTGTAGTTACAGTATCGTTAGAAATGAGGGCAGCCAATGATTTCTGGCAACCTTTTGCAGGACAGTTCTTTGTAGTATCCGTTTTTACAGTATCGTTTGCGACGATGTTATCCTGTGCAAAAACGCTTCCCATACTCATAGCCATTAAGGCTGTTGCAAATAACTTTTTCATAATGCTTTCTGTTTTATTTAATTGTTTGACTGTTTTATCTTGTCATCTGCAAAACTAATGAACAAGAGGTGTGCCAGAAAAAGAAAGAAGGTTGTAAGGTGTTGATTATAAATGATTTCTTTGTATTTAAGATAGCATGAGGCCAAAAAACGAACGTGTGGAATGTGGGGATGAGTGGGGAAGAATTCCACACTTTTATTGTGGAATATCGTAGAGCTTGATTTTGTTGTAGAGGGTTTTGCGGTCTATGCCTAAAAGACGTGCGGCACGCGCTTTATTGTGGTGTGCCGTTTGCAGGGCCTGTAGGATACGTTCTTTCTCGGTATTTTTATCGTGTAAGGCGAAAGGAGTAGCTGCGGGGAGTTCTTCTTCACCACGGTTTATGATATTGAACTCTCCCAAATCGGTCTTATGGATCAGACGGTCTTGTGCCAGCAAAGTAGCGCGTTTCACCCGGTTTTTCAATTCGCGTAAATTACCAGGCCATGCGTAATTGAGCAACGCTTCCGAAGCCGGGGCGTCGAAACCTACGATATGCCTTTCCAGTTCCTTGTTGGCTTGGTCCAGAAAGAAGTTGGCAAATAGAAGGATGTCCTCGCCACGGTCTTTTAGAGAAGGCATGTGCAGGGTGAATTCATTCAGGCGGTGGTAGAGATCTTCGCGGAATTCTCCACGGGCGATGGCCTGTTGCAGGTTCTCGTTGGTGGCACAGACGAGCCGGACATCCACTTCTATTTCCTGGTTGGAACCCACCGGACGTATTTTCCGTTCTTGGATGGCCCGCAAGAGTTGCACTTGCACGTCATAACTCAGGTTTCCCACTTCGTCGAGAAACAGCGTGCCGCCGTTGGCTTCTACGAAAGCTCCCGTTTTGTCGGCCACGGCGCCTGTAAACGAACCTTTCACGTGGCCGAAAAATTCAGAAGCCGCCAGTTCTTTGAGCATGGCTCCGCAGTCGATGGCTACAAAAGGTTTGTCCGCTCTCTTGCTTAATTGGTGTATGCGGTGGGCCACATATTCTTTTCCGGTACCGCTGGCACCGTTGATGAGTACCGAAAGCGGTGTAGGGGCCACCAAAGCCACGTAATTGTAAAGTTGGCGTGCCGCCTCGCTCTTTCC
>ENA-ORNQ01000618-ORNQ01000618.1-human-gut-metagenome-genome-assembly--contig:-NODE-618-length-33874-cov-3.368609_pt1 | contig 33874 bp, 39 predicted proteins | sample MGYA00242116_ERZ509024 | MGnify/ENA primary metagenome ERZ509024 (study PRJEB26280, sample SAMEA2338697) | human gut metagenome | biome: human gut; feature: human-associated habitat; material: faeces...
AAACAGGCGTGAAGCCTTGAAAAATCAATGGTTTTTGAGGATTAGATAGTTAAATTTCAATTTATCTACTGTATTTTAACTATAGAATGTTGATTTTCTAAGTAAACTGCTTATAATTTGAATCGGAACAGCTATTATCCATAGTTACAAAGCAAGCGTTATCAACACCGACAATCAAATGATATCGCTCTTATAGGCAGGATAATATGGATAAATCAAAGAATCAAAAGAAACACAAATGCGACAAAGAACAATCCCTAAACAAATTGTCAAGAAAAAAACCTCCTGTAAAAAACAGGAGGTTTGTATTTTTCTTGTTTTGTTTAAAACTCAGCTGAATTCGGGGTTCTGGGATAGGGAATCACATCGCGGATATTCTCCATACCCGTGATATAGCGCATCATACGCTCAATGCCCATGCCAAAGCCGCTGTGCTGACAGCTGCCGTACCGCCGCAGATCCAAATACCAGGCATAGTCCGCTTCTTTAAGACCCAGCTCGTGGATCCGCCGTATCAGTACATCATACCGTTCCTCTCTTTGGCTGGAACCCACAATCTCCCCCAATCCCGGAAACAGAAGATCCGTTGCGGCAACCGTTTCGTTATCGTCATTCAGCCGCATATAAAAGCTTTTGCACTCCTTTGGATAATCGGTAACAAACACCGGGCGCTTAAAAACCGTATCGGCCAGGTACTTTTCATGCTCTGTCTGGATGCCCGTGCCCCATTCCGGTGCAATATCAAAGGAAATGCCGCTCTCGTTTAAAATTTTCAGTGCCTCGCGATAGGAAATGCGTGCAAAATCGCTCTCTACCGTACGATGCAGCTTTTCAAGCAATCCTTTCTCCATAAACTGATCAAAAAACGCCAATTCATCGGGGCAATGTTCCAGCACATAACGAATCACATATTTGGAAAGTGCCTCGATCGTATCCATCAATTCATTTAAATCGGCAAAAGCCATCTCCGGCTCTACCTGCCAGAACTCCGCCGCGTGGCGCGGAGTATTGCTGTTTTCCGCACGAAAACACGGCCCAAAGGTGTATACTTTCCGGAACCCCCAGCAAAACGGTTCTACATTCAGCTGGCCGCTGACCGTCATAAAAGCTTCCTTGCCGAAAAAGTCCTTTGTCCAATCCACATGGCCATCTTCTTTGCGGGGCGGATTTTCCACATCCATAGAAGAAATCCGAAACACCTCGCCGGCACCCTCGCAATCACTGGTGGTAATACAGGGAGTAGCAATATAAACGAATCCGTTCTCCTGCAAAAAGCGATGCACAGCATAGGTCAGAACCGAACGAACACGGAAAACGGCCGTAAAAGTATTGGTTCTGGGGCGGAGATGTGCCACCGTACGCAAATACTCGAAGGAATGCTTCTTTTTCTGTATAGGAAAATCCGGTTCACTGGTACCGTGTATGATAATGTTGGTTGCTTTGATCTCCAGCGGCTGACGCGCAGATGGCGTAAGCACCACATTTCCCTCCACGATCAGGCAGGCCGAAACGTTCTGTTTTTCCACGGCGTCAAAATTGTCAAGGCTGCGGTCAAACACCACCTGAATATTTTTCTGGCAGGTACCGTCGTTCAGCTCAATAAAGCCAAAATCCTTAGATGCCCGTATCGTGCGAACCCAACCGGCAACGGTAACATGCTTTTCCTCCATGGAGCCGTATATCTCTTTTACAAGATCCGTTTTCATTTCAATACCTCTTTTTGTATATGTATCCGTTATTATACGCCGAAAACACGCGATTTGTCAAACCATTAACCTAATTTGGAAAGAAAGTTCTTTAAGACCGGCGAATTGGGCGCACCAAAAATATCCTTCGGCTGCAATCACTCCGTCGGCCATAAAGATCACCTTATCGGCCACTTCCCGCGCAAACTGCATCTCATGGGTAACCACGATCATTGTAGAATCGCTGTCCTTTAAAGAGCGTATTACCTTCAGCACCTCGCCGGTCAGCTCCGGGTCCAGCGCACTGGTAGGTTCATCAAAGCAAAGAATATCCGGTTCCAGCGCCAAAGCCCGGGCAATCGCCACCCGCTGCTGCTGTCCGCCGGAGAGCATACACGGGTAATAGTCAACTCTGTCCGAAAGTCCCACACGGTCAATCAACGCCAAGGCCTTTTTTTCGATATTCTCCGGAGTATCGCGCTTTAACAGCCGGGGCGCAAGGGTCACATTCTGCAATACGCTGTACTGCGGAAATAAATTGAAAGATTGAAATACCAGTCCGAAATGCAGACGATTTTCACGAATTTCCTTCTCCCTGTACCGTTTTTGAACGCCGCCTCTAAAAATTTCTTTTCCATTGACCGAAATCGTTCCGCTCTCGGCAAATTCCAAAAAATTCAGGCATCGGAGCAGCGTCGTCTTGCCGCTGCCGGAGGAACCGATAATCGAGAGCACTTCGCCCTTTTCCAGGGAAAAACTGATGTCCTTAAGCACTTCCGTCTCTCCAAAGCTCTTTTTTAAGTTCTGCACCTGTAAAATGGCCATCGCTTCCTTCCTCCTTTACTGAAAATAGCTCAGTTTCTTTTCCAGATACCCGAAAAACAGCGTCAGAATCCCGCTGAAAGCAAGATAAAAAATTCCTGTGGCAAACAGCGGCCACATAAGGCCGTCACTCTTCCGGAAGGCATCTCCGATATAGATCAATTCCAAAAAACTGATAGTTTTGGCAATTGAGGTATCTTTTACCAGAGTAATAATTTCATTGCTCATCGGCGGAATAATGCGCTTAACCACCTGTTTGAGCGTTACCTTAAAGAAGATCTGGGATCTCGTCATTCCCAGTACCTGTCCGGCCTCGGACTGTCCTTTGGAAATACTCTCGATACCGCCGCGGTAAATTTCTGAAAAATAGCAGGCATAATTAATAATAAAAGTAACGGTCGCTGCCCAAAGGCGGTCATCCTGCATGTTAGCCCAAATATTATTTCCCATTAAACCCGGACCATAGAATATAATAATAATCTGCAGCATTAAAGGGGTTCCGCGCACGATCCAAACAATGGTTTTTACCAGATACTTGAGCGGCCTGAAACGGCACATGGAGCCAAAGGAGAGAAGCAGTCCCAACGGCAGTGCTCCCAGCAGGGTAAGGAAAAAAAGCTCCAGTGTTCTTAAAAAGCCCTGACACAGTGCAAGCATTACTTCCTGAAACATAGTTTTACCAATCCTTGTAAATTTTATAAGCAACGCGCAAAGGCAGAGAGTTCTTTCTCTCTGCCTAAGCCCGTTCAAAGCCTGATATTTTTCAGCCTAAAAATTCCGTATTAAAAAGCCGAACAGCAGGGATGGTTACTTCTGCTCAATCAGCGATTCCTGTACGCCGTACTCCTTGGCCTTAGCCAGCAGGGATCCATTGTTATAGGAATCTACAAAAAACTGATTCAGCATTTGGGCCAAATCGGAGCCCTTGCGGAAGCCTACTCCGTATTCCTCGGAATTCAAGGAAAGCGTGTAGGTTAAATCCTCATAGCTGGTACCTTCGCCGATCATCGCACCGGCCATTAAAAGGTCAATCACACAGGCATCGGAGGTACCGGCCTTTACCTCGGTCAGCGCGTCGGCCTGTGCCGTAAGCCCTACATACTCATAGCCTAAAGCTTTCAGTTCTTTTTCACCCGCTGAACCGCTTTCAACGGCAAATTTTAAATCAGCCATCTCTTCGATGCTCTGATAAGCGTCGGCCTTATCCTTGGGTACCACCACAACCTGTGCGTTCTTGCAATAGGCATTGGAGGTTTCCATACCGTTTAACACTTCATCATTCAACGTCATACCATTCCATACGCAGTCAATATTTTTGCCGTTGAGCTCCATAATTTTGCTGCCCCATTCAATAACAACAAACTCGGCTTTTACGCCAAGGCTCTCGGCAAACGCACTGGCCATATCGGCGTCAAAACCAATCCAGTTGCCGTTTTCATCCCTATAATCCATGGGTTTAAACTCCGTAATGCCGACGATCAGCGTTCCTTTTTCCTTTACGTATTCCGAATCACTCTTGCTGTCGTTATTATTGGTGCAGCCGGCAAACGCAGCCAACGCCATAACGGCCGCAAGCATCAGGGTGAATATTTTTTTCATAACGGTCACTCTCCTATTAATTTATCGCTTTATTGCGCTAAAGCATTTTATCTGTCCGTATCATACGATAGATTACATGGTTTGTCAATCATTTTTTTTATAAAAATAAAAAATTCTGCCGCGCAGGCTTTTCCGCAGCAGAAAAAAAACACATACAACCGTCCAGAAGCATCCTTATTGCTTTTCCCATCAAGCTAATATACGGAGCTTATATTCCAAATAGCCCTCCAAAGAATCTCTGTCACTGACGGTTAATGCATCAAAGCCGTAATATTCCATAAAAGCCGAAAGAATACAACCGCCGTAAACAATAATATCTGCCCGGTCCGCGAATTCCCCCATATAGCTTTCCCGTTGCGGCTGAGTCATTTCCGCCAGAAGCTCCAACTGTCTGTCCATCTCGGTCTTTTGCAGCACAAAGCCTTGAATTTCCTGCGGATGATAGGTTCGATAGCCCAAGTGCAAAGATGCCAGCGTAGTAGGCGTTCCGCTGACGCCAATCAAGCGCGTGGCCCGGCGAATGCCGGTATCCTCATAGCCGGGAAGGAAGCTTTCCGACAGATATTTTTTGATTGGAGCCGTATCCACAACCCCTTCCTGTGCATACGGAGAAAATTTTTCCTTCAGCCTAACCGCACCGATTTTTTGTGAAAGCACCGAAAGCTGGCCGGAGAATTTGGTAACTACCTCGGTAGAGCCGCCGCCGATATCCAGCACACCGGCTTCCGGATAGCCCGCGGCCGCACCGAGATAGGCGATCTCCGCCTCAGTTTCCCCGGAGATGACCTCCGGAAAAATTCCGCACTGCGCATGCACCTGCCGGCAGAACTCCTCCTGATTCTCCGCTTCCCGAACCATGGCCGTGGCATAAATGTAAATATCCTTATCCGCCGCGCCCAAGCTCCGCGCGGTTTGTACAAAATCGCCGACGGCGCAAACCGTACGCGCCATCGGCTCCCGCTGTATAGAATTCCCCCGGCCGATCCCCTCGCCCAGCCGCGTAGTTTTCAGCGCTTTTTGAATAAGCTGCTGCCGGCCGCGCTCAACGTCAGCCGCATACAGCCGTACGGAATTGGTTCCGATATCGATCACAGCTTTTTTCATTCTTCTTCCACCACATCCACGCGGGTCTCGCCTTCCTGTACCATACCGAAATGGCTGCGCATATATTTTTCGATGTAATCCAGCGTGCTTTTATCCTCTACGTTTTTTATCATTTCCTGATATTCTTCCTCAAGCCGGGTGTTTTCCTCCTGCATCTGCCGGATCTGCTCCCGTTGCTTGGCAAGTACAATTTCCTGATTGATATACATATAGCAGAAATATCCCAGCAATCCCACAAGCACCACTGCCGCGCCGATACGCAGATATCTGGGTCTTCTCCTTTTTTTGCCGGCCATGAACGCTGCTCTCCCCTTTACTTGAACAGGCGCTTAACGCCGCCCAGCGACGCAAGCTTTCTATATAGATTATATATAAAACCGGTAAAAAAGTCTATAAAAATTTTAATAAAGTAGCCCGACGTTGCTCTTTCAATATAAAAGCCCACCAGGATTCCCAGAAAAAAGAACCACTGCAGTTCTCCTTTATTGCCGATATACGCCGTAAAAGCTGTGGAAAGCAGGAAAAACAGCGAAAACAACAGATCCGAAATATGAATCAGCACGCCTTTCCGGTTGCGCCGGAACAGATAGAAAAGGTCATAGACCAGTCCCTGCAGAATACCGCAGCAAATAAACAACAGAAACAACGGTGCCTGACGGCTGCTTTCAAACAGTCTCATTTAAACAGCCTGGAAAAAATTCCGCCCTTATTTTCGGTATCGGAATATTCCACTCCGTTGATAAAACCATCCACTACCATCACACCGTTATCAAGATCCAATCTGGATATATGCAAATTCTGACCGTATACCGCCACGCCGCTGCTCTCACACCGGGCGCATACCTCGCCTTCATCAAAGCTATCTACCCGGATAATGCCGCTTAGGGTAATCCGCTCCCGATTTTCTATACTCACGCTGCTCCGCGCAGAGCTCGGTCTTCTCACTTCGGTTAGTTCATTCATCTTTTCATCCCCCTTTTTGTTAAAACTTATGCATCTGATTTACGGGTTATTCCGTTTCTTTTTGACGTTAATTTTGTTGCGAATAATCAAAATGTATAATATAATATAAAGAACTATGAGATATACTTTTCTTTTACCCGATGAAAATGCCACCCTGGCATTGGGAGAAAAAATTGCACAAAACTTAAAAGGCGGCGCCTTTATTGCCCTACAAGGAGGGCTCGGCGCCGGAAAAACCGTATTAGTAAAGGGGCTCGCCCATGGACTGAAGATTACGCAGCGCGTAATGAGCCCTACTTTTCCTATTATGTGCCAATATTTCGGTACCAGGGAGCTATGCCATTTTGATCTCTATCGAATCACCGAAGATGATTGCTATGATATGGGATTTGACGATTTCTTTTTTGACCCCTCAATTATCTGTGCGGTGGAATGGAGCGAACGTCTGCATGATTTACCTCCGCATACGCTTATCGTGAAGCTTTCTGTCAACGATGACGGCTCCCGGCAGGCAGAAATTATCGACGAAAACGGTCTTTTAAAGGGGGATATATGAAAATACTTGCCATTGATACCTCCAGCATCTATGCTTCCTGCGCACTTCTGGCGGAGGGCGATATCCGCAGCGAGGCCGCGGTGAATAACGGTTTGGTCCATTCCCGCTCGCTGATGCCCATGATCGAGCGCTGTCTGCAAAATGCCGATACCGATATCGGCCAGATTGATGTTTTTGCCTGTGTGGCAGGGCCGGGGTCCTTTACCGGTATCCGTATCGGCGTATGTGCTGTCAAAGGATTGGCACAAGCTTTAAAAAAGCCCTGTGCCGCTGTCAACACATTGGATTGCCTGCGGCAGAATTTTCCCTTTGCCTCAACGGTTTGCCCTATTATGGATGCCCGGCGCGGGCAGGTCTATTGTGCCATATATGAAGAAAAAAGCATATTATTAAACAGCAGCGCTATGGCTATCGAAGATCTTTTAGCATTGTTGAAGGGAAAAAACACCGTATTTTTAGGCGACGGTGTTAAAGTATACAAGGACACCATCTTCGCCGCACTGAAGGAGCGGGCGTTGTTCGCTCCTCCGCACCTGAATTATACACGGGCCGCCGCCGCCGCCTTTTTAGCTATGCAGGCGGCAAAAGAAAACAAACTGGTTCCCGCGGCGGCTCTGGACGCAATCTATCTTAGAAAACCACAGGCGGAAAGAGAATATGCAGCCAAACACAGCCAAGCTTGAAGAAAAATTTCTCGACGGCGTTATAGAAATAGAGAACGAAAGCTTTGCCCATCCTTGGTCACGCGAAGCCTATTTGGCAGAGCTGAAAAATCCCATGGCCCACTACATCGTGCTTACACAAGAGAACACCGTTGTTGCCTACGGCGGCTTTTGGCAGATTCTCGACGAAGGCCATATCACCAATATCGCGGTAAAGAAAAGCGAACGCGGACGCGGTCTGGGCACTGTTTTAATGCGCCGGCTGCTTTCAGAAGCGCAAAAGTTAAAAATTACCGCGCTCACTTTAGAGGTTCGTGCATCCAACACGGCCGCGCAGCATTTATATCAAAAATTCGGTTTTCAAAGCGCGGGCATCCGCCCGGGCTATTATCCCGACGGCGAAAGTGCCGTCATCATGTGGCGGGAGGAACTCTATTGCTGACAACTGTAAATGGATATACCATCAATTATGAGCAGCTGGGAAGCGGACCGGATCTGCTGATGCTGCATGGCTGGGGCTATGATCTTACGCTGCTGATGCCTTTGGCACGGGCCTTGGCGTCTTCTTTTCGGATAACCCTGGCAGATATGCCGGGTCACGGACTTTCGCCGGAACCGAAAGAAGCCATCACCGTATTTGATTATGCCGAGCTCGTATATGGTCTGCTGCAGACGCTTTCTATTGAAAGCACTTACCTGTTAGGCCATTCCTTCGGCTGCCGGTTAGCCATTATTTTAGCGGCAAAGCATCCCGAAAAAATAAAAAAAATGGTACTTTGCGGTGCGGCGGGTGTACTGCCGAAACGCAGCGCGGCCTATTATCTGAAAGTATACCGCTATAAAATAGGGAAATTTTTTATCAAAACCTTTGCCAAAGGCAAGCTTGAAAAATGGCAGCAGAGCAAAGGCTCTGAGGATTATCAAAAACTCTCTCCGGTTATGAAGGCCAGCTTTTCGGCCATTGTAAACCAGGACCTTACACCGCTGCTGAAAGCTATTCAGGCGCCGGTATTTTTAATTTGGGGCGAAAAAGATACGGCTACCCCGCTGTACATGGCACAGGTGATGGAGCAGGAAATTCCCGACTGTGCAAAGGTCGTCTATTCCGGACGCACGCATTACGCCTTTTTAGAAGAATCCTCCCGGACCCTTGCCATTGTAAACACATTTTTTAAGGAGTAGATCATGGATTTTATTTTTTCCTCACCCTACGTAATAGCGGCCAGTATTCTTTTAGTGCTGTCTCTTTCGGGTCTTACGCTGATTGCCGCAAAATATTACATCCATATGCTGCAGCTGGAGGGATATTTTTTATCCCAATATGCCGTACATCTATTCGCAAGGCTGAGAAAACCCTCTCTTCTGTTTCATCCGCAGCCTGCAAAAAAGCCGTTAAAATTCACCGCGCGCATCGTACGCCTGTATATCTGTTTAGCGTTGGTGACACTGCTGATTTCAGCCCTATGCGTTTTTTTGCTGCCGGCACCGCTGTTTCTTTTGTGCATTCTGCTGCTGCCGCTGGTTTCCGTGCTGGTCTTTTTCTGCGCGCTTTTATGTATGCCGGTTGAAAAGGCCATTGCCGCTTGGTACATACATGACGCAAAGAAAAAGCTTGCCGCCAGAGGCGACCTTAAAATCATCGGCATTACCGGCAGCTACGGTAAAACCAGTACAAAATTTATTCTTTCCACGATATTAAGTGAGAAATTCTCCGTACTGACACCTCCTTCGAGCTACAATACCACCATGGGTGTAGTACGCGTAATCCGAGAGCGGCTTCAGCCGGACGATGAGATTTTTATCTGCGAAATGGGTGCCCGCCATATCGGGGATATTCGGGAGATCTGCTCCTTTGTTCACCCGGACGCGGCGATTCTCACCTCCATAGGGCCGCAGCACTTAGATACCTTTGGTTCCATCGAAGGTGTAAAAAAAGCGAAATTTGAGTTGATTGAGGCACTCGGTACAGAGGGCACGGCAGTCTTTTCTTCTTCCGGCGAAGAGATCCTCTCACTGTTTGAAAAAGCTCCCTGCAAGAAGGTATCCGCCGGATTCCGGGAAACAGATGACGTTTTTGCCCAAAATATTTCCGTAGGCTGCAGCGGAAGCGCCTTTACACTAAAAACTTCTTCCGGGCAAAGCGTGGAATGTTTCACCCGACTTTTGGGAACACATAATATTGCCAATATTACGATTGCCGCCGCCATGGCGCTGGAAATGGGGCTGACGCTGGAGGAGATTTCCCGCGGGATCAGCAAAATTCAGCCGGTGGAGCATCGTTTGGAAATCGTTGCTTCAAAACCGGTAACCATCATTGACGATGCTTTTAATTCCAGTCCCAACGGCGCAAAGGCTGCCTTAGAGGTACTCGGCCGCTTTACCGGCCGCAGGATCATCGTGACTCCGGGCTTTGTAGAGCTGGGTCATCAGGAGGATCAATATCACATAGAGCTTGGGCAGGCAATCGCCCAAAACGCCGATATTGCTATTTTAGTAGGAAAAAAGCGTACCGAAAAAATCAAAGAAGGGATCGGCAGCTTTTCCGGAACGGTATATACGGCAGCAACCTTAAAAGAAGCAACCGAGATTTTAGGCAGAATTTCAATCACGGGAGATGTTGTTTTATTTGAAAACGATCTGCCGGATAACTATAATGAGTAAGGAGCTTGAATTATGTTGAACGTAGCGGTATTTTTCGGAGGAAGATCGGTTGAGCACGACGTTTCCATTGTAACAGCTCAGCAGCTGATGCAGAATATAGACAGAAAAACCCATAAGGTCATTCCCGTATATATTACGCGTGACGGAGATTGGTTCAGCGGCGCGAAGCTTTCTACTATCGAGGCCTTTCAGCACTTTGATAAGGGGGATCCAAGCATCACCCGCGTATACATTCCCGCTAATACAAAAGCAAAGCAGCTTTACCGTTTCAATACGGAAAAAAAGCTGTTCCACAAAGCGGATCCGGTATTTGAAAAAATCGACGTTGCCATTTTGGCCATGCACGGTTTAAACGGCGAAGACGGTACCCTGCAGGGACTTTTAGAGTTGGCGGATATTCCCTATACCAGCAGCGGTGTGCTGGGTTCGGCCGCCGGTATGGACAAAATTTTGATGAAGGCCGCATATATCGGCGCAGGTTTTCCGGTACTGCCTTACACCTTTTTTGACCGGGAGGCCTGGCACAAAGACACGGAAGCCGTACTGGATGCCTGCGAGGCAAAGCTGCACTATCCCCTATTCGTCAAGCCTTCAAACTTGGGCTCCAGCATCGGAATCAGCAAAGCACATGACCGAAACGAGCTGAAAACCGCCATTGACATAGCCGCAGAATATGACCGCCGGATTTTAGTGGAACAGGGGCTGGATTCCCCCAAAGAGATCAATTGCTCGGCTATGGGGTTCGGGAATGAGGTAACTGCCTCTGTCTGTGAAATGCCTTATAATGCCGATGAATTTCTTACCTTTTCGGACAAATATCTAAACGGCGGTAAAAATCAGGCCAGTATGGAGGCCCTTGCCCGACGCATCCCCGCCCCGATTTCCGAAGAACTGACAAAAAGAATCCAAAAAATGTCGGTAGATATCTTTAAGCTGATGGACTGCAAGGGCGTGGTGCGCATTGATTATATTGGGGATAAGAATCTGGAAAACCTTTATGTAAACGAAATCAATACCATTCCCGGCTCGCTGGCTTTTTACTTATGGGAACCGCTGGGCATCAGCTATCAAAAACTCATCGATAAGCTCATTGATTATGCAATGCTTGCCCATAAGGCAAAAAAGAGCAATAATTTTGCTTTTGATTCCGAAATTATATCCAAATTTGCCTCAGGCAGCCAAAAGGGCGGTAAGGGCTGGCTCGGAAAAACAGGAGCAAAGACATGAAACGTACCATAGTTTTGCTGCTGAGCCTGTTGCTGCTGTTTTCCGGCTGCACTTCCTCTGCCGAACAGGATCTTGTGCAAAACGCCATTGCAAGCTATTTTGCCTTTCTTTGCGCCGGTGACTACGATTCAGCTAACACCCTAACCGTGCAGGCCGATGAAGAAATTTCTGCTGCTATTGAAAAGAACGAGATCAACGATTATATTTTTAAGGATATCACCTATGAAATCTGGGGCATAGAAAAAAATCGGGAAGACGGCCTATTTTATGTGGATATCGTAGTGCGGCAGCTTAGTTTAAAAAAGGTTTACGAAAATACGGTAAAAGACTATAATGAATATATTTCAAACACGGAAGAAAAAAATTTTAACGACGAAGCTCTGGAAGCCAAATGGAACGAGATCTTTCTAAAGTACGTAAAACAAACACATGATCGTACCTCACTGCGCTGCACACTTCCTGTAAGAATAGAGGAAGATGCCGCTGTGCTTTTAATGACAGCGCAGTTCCGCAACTGTCTTTTCGGCGGCGAGCTGGATGCTATCAACGCTTTAAAAGATGTATCATAAAAACAGTGCCACGGCACATAAAGGAGGAAGATAAACATGAATGAATTACAAACAAAATTGCTGCAGCTGCTCCACTCGAACGCAAAGCTGACTTCTTCTGAGCTTTCCATTATGCTGGGCCAGCCCGAAGAAATCATTACGGCGCAAATTGAAGAAATGGAAAAAACCGGCCTGATCATGGGCTACGGTGCGGTAATCAACACAGAAATGCTTAATGATGACCGTGTAAGCGCCTTGATTGAAGTAAAAATAACCCCCCAGCGCGACCGGGGGTTTGATTCCATTGCCAAAACAATTTATTCTTTTCCTGAGGTCAAATCCTGTTATTTAATGAGCGGATCTTTTGATTTGATGGTAATTGTAGAGGGTAAAAACATTAAAGAGGTCGCCAGCTTTGTTTCCGAGCGTCTTTCTGTACAGGACAACGTACTCAGCTGCGCCACACATTTTATTTTAAAACGCTATAAGCAGGACGGAAATATCTTTGCCGGCAACGAAAACGATACCAGACAGGCGGTGTCACCGTGAACTGGAAGGATAAGATCTCCCCGAATATTCAGGCGATTCCGCCTTCGGGGATCCGAAAATTTTTTGATATTGTAAAAACCATGCCCAATGCGATTTCCTTGGGCGTGGGCGAGCCGGATTTTATTACGCCTTGGCATATCCGGGATTCTGCTATTGAGTCTATCCGAAACGGAGAAACAGCCTATACCTCTAACGCGGGCACACCCGAACTGCGCAGCGCCATAGCAGCCTATATGAAAGCACGGTTTGACCTGGACTATGATCCGGCAAAAGAAATGTTCGTTACCGTAGGCGCCTCCGAAGCTATTGATCTAGCGCTGCGGGCGGTAATCAATCCCGGCGACGAGGTTATCATTCCCGACCCCAGCTACGTTTCCTATATGCCCAACGTAGCTATGGTATACGGTATACCTGTACCGGTTCCTACAAAGGCTGAGGATGACTTCCGGATAACCCCTGAAGAAATCGAGCGGGCAGTTACAAAAAAGACAAAAGCTATTATTCTGCCCTACCCCAACAATCCTACCGGCGCGGTAATGAAAAAAGAGCATTTGGAGGAAATCGCCAAGGTAATCCAAAAGCATGATCTGATCGTGCTCTCGGACGAAATCTATTCCGAGCTTACCTACGGGTCACGCCATGTTTCCATCGCATCAATGGAGGACATGCGCCAGCGTACGATTTTGATCAACGGCTTTTCCAAATCCTTTGCTATGACGGGGTGGCGCGTAGGGTTTGTTTGCGCGCCGGAGGAAGTGCTCGCACCGATGCTTAAAATTCATCAGTATGTGATCATGTGCGCTTCTACCATGAGCCAGGCTGCCGCGGAAAATGCGCTGGTTGCCGGCTTTACGAATGATTTTGCCGATATCAAAAAAATGCATGACGATTATGACATGCGCCGCCGTGTGATTTACCGGAAGCTCAACGACATGGGGCTCTCTTCCTTTGAACCCAAGGGTGCGTTTTACATATTTCCCTGCATCAAATCTACAAGGCTGACCAGTGATGAATTTGCCACCCGCCTTTTGGAGCAGGAGCATGTAGCCGTAGTCCCCGGTACGGCCTTTGGCCCCAGCGGCGAAGGCTTTGTGCGCTGCAGTTACGCCTCTTCCTTAAAAAACATTCATGAAGCTATGGCGCGTATCCGGCACTTTTTGGAGAGTTTACATGTTTAACATTGTATTGGTAGAACCCGAAATTCCTTATAACACGGGCAACATTGCCCGCACCTGCGCAGCCGCCGGGGCTGCGCTTCATCTTGTGCGGCCGCTTGGCTTTTCCCTGGATGATAAGAATTTAAAGCGCGCCGGACTGGATTACTGGCATCTGCTGGACATTCACTATTACGACAGCTTCACCCAGGTGCAGCAGCAGTACGCCGATGCGCCGTTCTTTTATGCTACGACCAAAGGCGGAACCGTATATTCTGATGTCTTTATGCCCGACGGCAGCTTTCTCGTTTTCGGTAAGGAAACCAAAGGATTGCCCGAAGAATTGCTGCGGAAAAACGCATCCTCCTGTATACGGATCCCTATGGTTACCGAGGCACGTTCATTAAATCTCTGCAACAGCACCGCTATTGTTCTTTATGAAGCACTGCGGCAAAACAGCTTTCAGAATATGAAGCTTTTCGGAAAGCTAAAAGGAATCGAATTTTAAAGGGAGAATCTATAAAGAAGAATCGTAGCATAGGAAATCTATGAAAAGTACATCTTCCATATCCCGGCACTTTTTCTCGCGTATTGGTATGCCCTTAACCCAGTCGCCATTCGCTTTTTTATAAATCCCGGCAAAGATACGGCGCAGACGAGCCCATTCCCGCATTTATACGCTATAAAAACGGAAGGATCAAAATACCCAAAACAACGTAAAATCCTCGCCTTTCAGCAGAGGATTTTTTCTATTTTTAACGCAGCAGCGCAAATAGCATCCAATATTTTCTTGCTAAAAAATGATTTTAGCATATTTGTATAAAAATTACATATCTTTATTATTATATTGACATAGGAATTTCTCATTTTTTATGCTACAATATAATTTATAAGGAGATAGAATGAATGACGGAACAAAAATTGCTTATGCTATCAAAAAAAATAAAAGATTCCGCGGTCGCTTTTCATCTGGCGTCCTCTTATTTTCATAAGCCCGGCCGTACCGAAGAAGAAATGAAAAAGGCCGCTGCTTATTATGCCGCTGCCGCTGATATGGGTAATATACAGGCAGCCTGTCGGGCCGGCTGCTGCTTTCTTTGCGGAAAAGGCGTAGAAAAAGATCTTGCACGGGCATTCTCTTACTTTTCTGCCGCAGCGGAAAAAGAGAACGTGCGCGCGCTTTATCATTTAGGGGACTTTTATATGTATGGAATCGGCGGAACGGAAATAGATAAGAAAAAAGCTGTAGCCTGCTATGATCGCGCCTACCACAAAGCTGTAGAAAGAGTTCTGGATGAAGTGCTGTATCCGGACATCTGTTTAAAACTGGCTGACTGCTATTTTTACGGTATTATCAAAGAAAAGAATTATCGCATTGCGCTGGATTTATATGAGGACGCAGAAAGTCAGTTTCAATTTAGAATCTGCCGCGGAGATAAATCCTCGGATGAAAAACTTCAGCGAGCTATTGCAGGCGTAAAAAAATGCCGGGAATTTTTACACGAAAAATAATTTTCTTCGCTCTCCGGCTTTTTACCTGTAAAAACAAAAAACGTTTTTCCACATCCTAAACCGTATTACAGGCAAGTGCATATGCTTTTGTTTCTGTAAAAAAAGAATGCCACCGCAGACCGGAAAGTCATAAATGCGGTGGAATTTTGGGTACAGTTATAGTATAAACAAAAATTAAAAAATGTCAAGCAAATTTTGATAAAAAATTTCAATTTAAAAATATTTTTTTCCTCTAACAGAATCAGCACCACAAAAATATGTTGCTAATTTCACGCAATCACTCTTGCCATTGTTTTAAATTTATAGTAAAATATTAAAAAAGATACCCGTTGGAGAGAGAGTATGATATTAATTGAATATCCTAAGTGCACCACCTGTCAGAAAGCAAAAAAATGGCTGGATGATAACGGCTTTCTTTATACCGACCGCAATATAAAAGAAAAAAATCCAACCTATGAAGAACTGAAAACCTGGTACCTTCAAAGCGGACTGCCGCTGAAAAAATTCTTTAATACCAGCGGTCTGCTTTATAAATCTATGCAGCTGAAGGAGAAACTTCCCGCTATGTCAGAAGAAGAACAGCTGCGCCTGCTTGCCTCCGACGGCATGTTGATAAAACGGCCGCTCTTGATCACAAAAGATGCGGTACTGGTAGGTTTTCAAAGCGCTGCCTGGGAAAAATTAAAATAAAACCGCAGCATATACATTTCCTATAAAAAGCCCCCTTGGCCTTCAAGGGGGCTTTTACTATTTTTCATCCTGCAGAAACAAAATGGCAATAAGCCAGTCTGCTTTCACATGAAAAGGCCTTTTGAATCCTCTTTTCCTCTGCGCATAACGGCAATTCCACCAGCCGTCAAGGCTAAGCTTCTACTGAAACCATTAATGGCATCTTCGGCTCTAATCCTAATTTTTATAACAGAATTATATTCCCTTTTTGTTAAAATTTTATTTCCTTTATACTGTACAATATGCAATGTATTCTTATCAATAAAACGATTAGAATCCTCTAATTGGGAAAATCGTAATCCTGTTAATAAAAAATCAATTGACACTTTAAAATAATCTGCCAATATTGGTAATAATTCAATATCCGGATATGATAATTCACATTTCCACTTACTGATAGCTTGTGTGCTGATTCCTAAAAATTCTGCAAGAGTTTCTTGACTAACTCCTTTTTGCTTACGAAGTTGTTTTTACACAGTGTAAAATTCCATAAAGCAATCCCCTTTCCATAGCTCCTAAATAGAGTATAGCATTGAAACAAATCTTTGTACAATAACCAACAATAGTTTTTTACAACCAATAGTTGAATGTACGATAATAAAAAATAGAAACAGCAGATTTCAAAAGAACGTATCATTTTTTTGTATGCGGTACATGAAAAAGTTGGTTTCAACATTTGAGCAGTAAGAAGTAAACTCTCACATTCGCAAAAAGAATCAATAGCAAGCTGAAATGTCGCGAACGCGGTTACAAAAGCACAGTGTGATCTTTTTGGAAAAGGAGCCGTAGCGGAATAAGTACCGATGACTTTTGAAAAAAGTCATCGTAAGCACTATGCAGTTTGCAGCACAATGGCCAAAGACTATAAAAAGCTTCTTTATCAGATGCATCAAGAATCAAAAACGATAAAAAAATTAAATGTACAGATCTATTAATTCCTTTATAAAAGAATACATTTCATCATTTTTGACGTAAAAATCAGAGCCGAACGGAATTTCTATCCAAAACACTTCAAAAACAGATCCATTAGCAGCACCACCTGCGAATTCATTTATCTGAAATTGTATTTGATCATTAAAATATATACTTACGCCAAAATCAGGTGTACCACCTCCCCCAGTGGCTTCGCCTTCATAATAAGAGGCGTTATATAATTCTATCAATCTTTTTGATTCTTCCTCCGTTAATTCATATTCGCCATCGTGATTCCGAAGAACAACTTTTTCCACCCGGGATGCATCAATCGAATCTAAGCTCTTGCTGCAAGCAAAAAATGAAAAGCACAAAACAGTAATGCATAATAAAGCAAATATTTTTCTCATGAAAATGCCTCCTTTCTAATAGTATAGCAAAAGCCAACGTTTAAATCAATAATCCTCGCAAATTTTTTACTACACAATAAAAATCCCGCCTATATTTTATTAACAGGTTTTTCCCTTAAAATATTTAACAAATTCAATCTCTTGTAATAAGAATTGCTCTCTTTTTTCATTATACTTTAAATTTTATAAAAATAAGAACGGCACTTGCAACATCAATACAGAATATAAATTGCAAGCCAATAGAAAGCTCACACAGCAGTTATTCCAATATATTATGGATTTCACAGAAATGTTAAAAATGAAATACGGCAGTACGAATTACGCGTTTAATGCAAACGTTACCGCAAGTAGTGAATCCTGCTTTAAAGGTAAAAATTTTTCATGCTCAAATCTCGTTAATGGAATTCATGATTTTACTAGCCTAGATAATATGTGGGCAAACGCCGAGAATGATTTTACTCCATGGTTGATTTTTGATTTTAAGCAGCCGACCTCAATTAAAACCTTTGTTCTATACCACTACTCCGATATTTGCGTATCAGATTTCTATATAGAAGGAAGTAATGATAGAGAAAATTGGGAAGAGATTTCGGCGGTTTTTGACAATAAAGAGTCAGTCACGCGCACATCCGGCAATGGAAAAAAATATAGATACTATAAAATCGATATTACAAAACCATCGGCTGTGGATAATGCCGCACGACTATATCAATTTGAAGCGTGGGGTTAATTAAAAGGAATCTATTATAAAGCACAAATATGGAAAGGACACAAGATAAAAAAAAGAAGCAGCATTACGGTGTTGGCATTGGAATTTGCGATAACATTCATGTTTTGAATGCTGACCCAGAGCATGATCAGCATAATCAAGAACACCAGTATGACCGAAAAGCCAAGTGAAAGAGCATATTTTAAAAGTCCCTATGAACTTAAAAAACGCCAAAATGAGATAATCAAATATGTTTTTATGATCGACAATTCGATCACGGCTGCTCTTTTTACGAATACAGTGCATAAATTTGGCGAAAACGAGGTAATTTTTCAGCAAATCAGAGCAGATAATATCGGTTTAAGGTCGCACTCCCGTTTTCTGGGAAGTGTGATTCTTTTTGTTATCAGTGCTGCTACTATATCGGTCAGCACCCGCTTAGCCGTAAATCGGGACAGGAACAGATCCGTTGCTATACGATTTATTTCCGGCCATACTTCCGGCTCTTTGTTGCACCGGTCATGTAGATACACATAAACCTGCTTGGCTCTGTCGAACAGTTCACTTTTGCATACAGCTTTTCAAAGAAACCTGTAAAATAGCTGAATATGTTAGATTTATCCTGTACTCCTATTGATGTTCATCGACGACGAACACCATAGGCGGTGTAGCATTTTTATCATTAAAATCACCGCTTTGAATCGCCTTTTTTATAAAGGCCATTGGTATCGCATAACAAGAATATTGCCTAAATTCTGCAATACGTCCCTCAAGATGTTTGGGAATTCTTATTTTTAATTGGGGAAATATTTCCCGCAGCCATGGTTCAAACATGTCTGCCATAGTTTGCATATGCTCAATTCTAATTCTATCAAAAACATTATATTCCTCAGGTGTTAACATTGGCACCTTGACAAACGGTCTTCCATTTTCACTGCCTAAAATTCCGCACTCACTTAGGTGCGGAATATCCTCTAAAAACATTAGGTTAAAGCCTGTGCTTTCAAAAGGAATTTCTCTTGCTATGATATAGAGCAACTTGGCAAGTTCATCGTCGTGTATTTCAACCGGACCATGTTGATATTTATTTAAATCAGGCTGTACATCATAAATTTTTAAATCGATCGACTTCGCATTAAGAAAGCCCTCTAAATAAGCCCCTCCAAAGCCGCCATAACAATATTTTGCAAAACGATAATTTTCAAAATCAAAATCTTGCGGATACTGCGAACCTACCGCGATCCACCTGCCGCCGTCCGGGCGCTGCGGATATTCCTCTTTTGACGGAATAATTCGCTGCGTGGCTGTGTAAAGTGCGGATGAAAATAAGTGCAGGATAAAATAATATTCCAGTTTTTTTCTTTTTCCTTCGGTAAGCCGTGAAAGAAATTTCGGAGTCCGCAATTGCCCGAGATATTCGTTCACGCTACGCAAAATATCAAAATAGTGCGTTTCTGTCAGCTTGATTTCTTCATCAAGTCCTTTTAATATATCTTCGGGCTTTGTAATCATAAAATCGGTAAAATATTTATTTCCGACTTTTTTCATCAATTCCGATGCCGTCAAGTCATGAACAGCCTTTTCTATATAGGCGGTAGGAATCCCTAACGCCTTTGCAATTTCTACGCATTTCAAAGGTTTTTCATAAGCCGCAATCAAGATATTTTGCTTCATCAAATCATTTGCAATTAACGACCAAGGTTCATCGTGAAAGCCTTGACAACCATGGCAGCTGATTTCAAGCCTATCGGGTTGATAGCTTTGTTTTTCATACAACTTCATTTCATCAAATCCTTTCCGCATTTGTTCTCTGCCGCTTGAAAGGCGGGAAAGCACCGTACCTTTCGGCACCCCTAAACTATCGGCAATATCCTGCACCTTCTCACCTTGCAGATAATGGCGCACAATAACATTGCGATATTTCTCTGCAAGATAGGCAACCTCACGGCGAATAGATGCAGCATCCGGCCTATCGTCAGATTCCTGTACTTTCCACGCCTGCGCTTCTTCTGGAACAAGATCCATACTAACGGTTGGCAGCTTGTACTTTTTTCGAAGCATATCATAATACTTATGATTCAATACCATGCAAAGCCACGGCTTTATATGTACAATTTCCTTCGGATATTGCAAGGCAGCAAGCAGCACCTCTTGTGTCAAATCCTCAGCATCGTTTAAGTTCCCGCATTTCTTCAGAGCGACACAAAACAAATACTCCATATATTCCTGAATGGCTGCTAATTGCATTTATTCACCTCATTTTAAAATCTTTCACTTATAAGTCGCAAATTTTAGATTTGATTCGATAAATTTGTAAAATTTATACCTGCTACTACAGACAGCGGCAAAATAACCTTATCCATATACTACCCATAAAAGCGAAAGAAATCAATCACTTTTCAGTAATTCACTTCTTTCGACAATGTGCAAGGTACATAAAAAAGATTTTCCAACTTTTACGGCAAGTGAGGTGAAACTCTTATACCCCGAAGTAGCAAGCCGAAACGCAGTGAGTACGTTTACAGGCGAGCAGAGAAGGCGCAGCGTGACCTTTTAGGGAAAAGGAACCGCAGCGGAATGAGTACTTTATAAAAAAGTCGCCGCAAGCGATATATCGCTTGCGGCGACGTGTCTGTGGACTACGAAAAAGATATTTTTGCATTTTCGGCGGAGAGATTTGAACTCTTGTAAAAGTTTTTTGATATATACTTATTATGCATTTACCATAAAATTTCATTTTGTATTAAGTGATGGAAACACATTGTATCTGATTAGAAATTTAATTTAAGTTCTGATTGTACTTTTCTAGATAATCGAGTAATTTCTGGAAATATTGTAGGGTTTATATTATGTGCTGCTTGCAATTGTCCATCTAAAGACAACAATAATTTTTTGTCAGCACCATCTGCCTTTGCCTGTTTTTTTGCAGACATAAAATTATCATATATCTTGTTTTGCAATCTGTTTGGCACTAATAAATCATGTTCTCTCGATATTGCTACGCCGGTAGTAAGCTTAATCCTATCTTTAGAATAATATTTTACTTTACTTCGTTTTGTCTTGTGATTATATTTACGTAAAATGATTTCGACTTCACTGGTCAACTTTTTGGGTTCAAATGGAATTTGACTTGAAAATGTCATATCATCAACATACAAAGTAAAAATACAATTATATTTTAAAGCAACATTTTTTATTTCATGGAACATACTTTCATAAGCATAATAAGCAATAATCTGGCTTGTCGGACAACCTGTGGGAATTCTCTTTTCGTATGTAACAATATCAGATAACAAACCAGCAATATCGCGCGATATTTTTAAGCCCAAGAAAAAGAAATTAAATACAGATTCTCTTTCGCAATTATCATAGAACTTCTTAATGTCAATCTTAAGCATATAATTGGAAAGTCTATGTGCTCGGCCATTATCTATATAGCACTTACCCTTTGAACCTGAAATTACCCAATCAGGTTTGATTATAGGAGATAATAAATCCAATATTCTTCTCTGTATTTTTTTCAACTGATTTTCAGGTGCGTTAATCTTGCGCTTATCGCCATCTTTTTTTGCCTGTTCAAAAGAATAATACTTTATTACCTTTTCCAGACGATTTAATTCATTCTTTTTAAGAAAAAGAATATTTTCCAATCGTCTTTTATTAGAACACTTATAAAGGACACATTGAGTGATGTCATATTGCTTATAAATTTTAGTTATTTTCAGTCACATCCTTAGACATTGTATTTATCAATTTCATCATTAAATTTTTGATGAAATCCTGACCCTTACCAGACCGATTGGCTTCATCATATTGTTCAGAGAGAAGGATGAGTGATGACAACTTAATCCCCATAATATCTGAATATTTCTGTAGAATTTCTAATGAAGGTTGTTTTACTCCATTTTCAATTTCAGATAAATAGCTATTTGATATTTTCAACTGCTTACTTAATTCAGTCGCAGTTAATCCATAAATATTACGCATTTTTTTTAATGTTGTACCGATCATGAAACAACCTCCTTTCAATATATAAAAGCATAAAGCTATATAAACAAAACTAGGTAGGCTTCCTGTTTTGCACACGCCACATTATTTTCGAAAAAAATTCAAAAATATTTGGATTATTTTTAGAATTACTAACAACAATTCTAAACCTTTAAAAAGAGTTTTAAATAGCCAAGCCCTTATATTTCTCTTCTTAGGTTTTGGAGCATCCTCATGTGGCGCGCAGGTGTTTTGAATGTACGATAACTTTTTTTTGGACATTTATGTCCCTCCTTTCTAGCCAAATTTCTTTGGCTTTCCCACGAAAGAAGAGGTGCATACAAAACAGCCTACCTAGCCGATTGTGCGCCCCGTGCGCTTCCCAAGCGCGGGGCGCCTGGTGCCAGCAAGAATGGTGGTTAGCCTCTTGCCCTGCCCCAAGATTAGGGCATCTATAAAATAAATACCCCACGAGTGATTGCTCACTCCAACTGATGGGAACGACCCGTTGGATTGATCCAACTGTGTTATCGTGATTATAGTATAGCAAAAAAAGAATTGAATGTCAAGATGCTTTTTCGCAAATAGCGAAAAATATTTCAATTACTTATCTGTCAGTTAGAACAAAACTAGCATATTAGCCTGAACTCTACACTATTTATGCTATACTTATCTTAAGAGGAGATGATAATATGAAATGTAAATACACTAACGAAGAAAAACAAAGAATCATCGACCGCTACATATCCGGCGGTGAAGCATCAGCAGGTATACTTGCTGATACGAATATTTCAAAAAGCACATTTTACAGCTGGCTGAAAGTATACCGAGAAGAACAAGTAAACAGCAAACGAAAACCCATTAACATCCGCAACTTGCATTTACTTGAAAATAAAGTTGCTCGGTTAGAAGGGATTATTGAAATTCTGCAATCGGTTACCTGTACAGCTAAATCACCACTACAGGAAAAGTTGTATGTCGCCGAGCAGTTGTATGGCAAATACAATGTCCATATGATCTGCGATGCACTGGATATCGCAAGAGGTACATTTTATAACCATATTTTCCGTAATAAGAAAGGTAATACGTGGTATTCTAAACGAAAAGAAGAACTGCGTATACGAATACAGGAAATCTATGATGAAAGCAATCAGATCTTTGGCGCAGGAAAAATTGCTGCCGTTATGCGAAACGAAGGTATCAAGGTAAGCGAAAAAATGGTTCGTACTCTCATGAGCGATATGGGAATCGGTAGCATCCGCCAGGTGGCAAAAAAGTTATATGAGGAAGAAAGGAGAAAGCATAAAAACTATCTTAATCAAGAGTTTGATACACAAGCTCCCAATGAGGTTTGGGTAAGTGATGTTACATACTTTAAGCTTAATGACAAAGCCTTTTATATTTGCGTCATCATAGACTTATATGCAAGATTGGTTATCGGGTATAAAATCGGAAATAAAAACAGCACGCAACTTGTAAAGTCGACTTTTCAGCAAGCATATTCAAAGCGACAGCCACCTACTGATTTGCTTTATCATACCGACAGAGGGTTTAATTACACATCAAAAACAATGGCTAATTATTTGAAAGCTTTGGGTATTACGCATTCCTTTTCGCGTCCTTATGTTCCGTATGATAACTCTGTTATGGAATCATTCTTTTCTTCTTTGAAAAGAGAAGAGCTATACAGAACGAAATATAAATCGGAAAAAGATTTTCGTGATGCAGTTGACAAATATATCATCTTTTATAATACAAAGCGCCCGCATAAAAAGTTACAGTACAAGACTCCCGAACAGAAAGAACAGGAATACGCCTTGAAATAGGCGGATAAATTAAATGTTAATCGATAGACTGATGGGTTCATAAACATTGGTTTTTATTTCTTTTATTTTGAAATTTTCACTTTTTCGTTTTAGAGTCCAAATAAGAAAAAGAAAAGTCTACCTTGAAAAGCCGCATAAATACTGGGTTTATAAAGTAAAACACCATTGAGTCCAAACCACAGGGGTTCAGATTTCAATGGTGTCTTCATATGGCGGAGAAGGAGGGATTTGAACCCTCGCACGGTTATTCGCCGTCTACTGGTGTTCGAAGCCAGACCCTTCAGCCTCTTGGGTACTTCTCCATAAATAAGCAATAATATTATACATAAAAAAATCAATTTGTCAATTCTTCCGCCCTAAAAAGCAGCGATATATTTTGGCCACAAAAAGTTAAATTGACTTTTGGACTAAAATCCGTTTTAATAAAAGCATCAATTCATATTTTTATAGGAGGGAAAAGCATGAAAAAAATATTGCTTGATCCAACGCAGCGCTTTTTTAAAGCGAACCTGCACTGCCACAGCACCAATTCTGATGGCGCACTGAGCGTCGCACAGCTGAAGGAAGCGTATAAAAAACGAGGATATTCCATTGTAGCCTTCACAGACCACGAGCATTTGATTGATAACTCAGCCTTCGATGACGAAAATTTTTTAACGCTCACTTCCTGCGAGATCGCCATTAAGGAAAATCCGCGGATTTCATCCCTAAAAAACAAACGGATGCGCGTCTGTCATCTGAATCTATATGCAAAAGAACAGCACAATACCGTTACACCCTGCTATAGCAGCCTTTATAACCACTATATCAACCCAAATGTAGAGCATTTGATACGCCATAACGGTGAATTCGATCGCATCTACTCCGCAGAGGGGATCAATGATATTATAAAAAGGGCCGGCGAAGCAGGTTTTTTAGTTGCCTATAACCATCCGAACTGGTCTTTGGAAAATGCCGTACAGTATCTGCAGTACGACGGTTTGTTTGCCGTCGAGGTATACAATCACCATTCCGTAAAAGACGGTATTTATGAGTATAATATCAACGTACTGGATGACTTCCTGCGTGCGGAAAAGCGTATTTTCTGTACGGCCTGTGATGATTCCCATAATCTGACGGCGTTAGATGCACCGGAAAACGACTCCTTCGGCGGCTGGATACAACTCAACGCACCCGTCCTTACCTATGAAGCCGTGATCTCTGCTTTGGAGCAGGGAAATTTTTATGCTTCCCAAGGTCCCGAGATTTTCAGCTTGGAAATAGAGGGAAATCAGGTGGCACTGCAATGTTCTCCGGCCGCACAGATCTCCCTCAGCACAATGGGGCGCCGAAGCCAGGCATACTTTGCTAAAGGGGATGCACCTCTTACGGAAGCCGTATTTTCTCTGGATCCGGACGATGGATATTTTCGTTTAACGGTAACAGATCCTTTCGGCCGAAACGCCAATACGCAGGCATATTTTTTAGAAGAAGCTTAGTAAATCCTTTTTTTACAGCAAAGGGCTTTCCGCACAGCAAGGACGGAAAGCCCTTTATTAAAAAACAAACTCATTTTCATATGTATAAAGAAGAAAAAGAGGGCAAAGACCTCCCGGAAAGAAGATTACTGCTCTTGAAATTTGACTTTATAAAAATTTGTATTTCCAAGAGGCTTTGCTGTAAGCCTGAATAGAACGCAGCCATCCGGGCACACAATAGTTTTACTGAATCTGCTGTCACCACCGATATTTTCTAAATTTCCGCCGCTCCTAACAGCCTCCATGACCGGAAACATCACCATCATGCACTTGGAGCAAATCCCCTGTCCCTGCTGATTAACCGGGCAGCCATACGTGCAGGTATATAGATCGCCTATCTCCTCTCCGTTGCGGCAGTAATTCTCCGTACGCTCCCCTTGCAAAAACCCTATTACCTCAATTTCCCACGCATATTCCTCATGATACCATTTCTTCATAAGACCCCTCCAATTTTCAAGGATATACCCTGTAAAAAATCGCGCTGAAAAATTTCTTTTTCAGCGCGATTACACTCTGCTTTACAGCCTGCCGCAGAATCCGGCATACATTTCATTTTTTATCCTTTTTCTTGCTAATAATGATCGCTGCCACAACAGCGGCCGCAACGATGACAACCGCTGCGCTGATCGCAATAATAAGGCCGGTGTCACTGCTTGTTTCGCCATTTGTTCCATTTCCGGAAGGCTCCGCCGTCTGATCTCCGCCAGGAGTTTCTGCATCAGAATTCCCATTCGGTGCCTCATCCAAAATATTGGTAATTTTAAAAGTCGGGGCGGGAAGATCGCTTCCGTTGCCGAGATTGGCAATATATTTTTCCTCCTCATGATCAACAAAAGCAAGCAGCTCCAAACCGTAACCGATACCAGAAAGACCGCTGAAGGAATTGGTCTTCAGTAAAACTTCATTTTCATTCAGAATCGTAGCCTCCACATCACTGTAGCCGGTAGCCACAATTGCTTTAAAGCCCTTCAATGTTTCTGCGCTGCCTAACTTTTTAAGGCCGCCCGCTGTATTTTTAAAATGAACAACCGTGCCTTCCTCTGTTTTATAAGCATACTCCGGCATAGGCGAAGAAACCTGCTCCTCTTCCCCAATGCCGTAATCCCTGGCTAATGCCAGCGCGGCAAGCCGTTCACCAACAGGCTGCTTATACAGCGGATGCGCCCAATCGGGGTCACCGTCCTGATACCCTTGATCCATAGAAACCACCATGCCGGAATTTTTAACGACAGAAAGCCCATCGAACTGAACGGCACGCTGCTCGGCAATCTGCGGCCAGCTGGTCAATCCCTGCCCGCCGTGAGAAGAAAGCTGCACATAGTAAAAAGGAAAATCCTGATCCATTTTCTGCCGCAAATCTTCTACATAAATATTCATATATTCATTATATTTTCCATAGTCACTTTTCGCAAGACCGGCTTCGCTTTCTCCCTGATAAAAAATCATTCCTTTGATCGTCATATGAATAAACGGATGCATCAGCGCGTTATACATGCCCGAAACGGGAATATCATTTTCATAACGCATATACTGCGCAGTGGCTGCAGCCTGTGCGCTCATCAGCTGGCTCAGAGGAGATCCCGCAGAAGCTACCATAATCATTCCCATAGGCACATCCGTTTCCTTTACCATCTTATGAGCAAAGAAAAAGCCCATTGCTGAAAAGGCATTCGCCGTTGACCGGGATTCTGTTCTCCATTTTTTTCCTTTTAGAGGTTCTTCCTGGGGAGAAGCCATTGCCTCCTTATTGCTTTTTGCATCATTCCGTGTTTGTGTAAAATAACGGATCATTCCCTCCTGCTCACTGATCATCTGACTGATCTGGCTGGATTTATATTCCGTTGCTACGCTTCCCAGCGTCAGCTCGGCATTGGACTGTCCCCCAACCAAATATACATCGCCCACTAAGATACCAGTCAGGGTTTTACTGTAATCCCCTAAGGTAACTGTCAGCTCACTCTCGTTCTTATCGGCGCTCTCCTTCGGCAGCATTACCTGCCATTTTCCGTTTTCATCTACGGTTGTGCTGGTCGTCTTTCCTTTAAATGTTACCGATATCTCTGCTCCCTTTTGACTGCTGGTACCCCAAATACAGATTTCCGCATCCCGCTGCAGTACCATATCGTCTCCCAAAGCACCCGCAATCGTAAACGGTTCCTCCGGTGCGCAAAATGCGGTAACAGAAAGTGTACCCAACACCAGCATCATGCTCAAAAATAATGAGACTACTTTTTTCATTTTCGCTTCTCCTTTTCTATGCTTTGCATTTTCTAAAAAACAGTGCTTGACATTTTGCCCTGCTATGCTTTAATGTAGTATCATAAACGAAACAATAAGGATTGATTACTTTGCATACTGTGGAACTTGCCGATGGTACCGTTATTGAACTGTTAAAATACAAAAGCTTTTTATGCAACGGTGAAAAATATACTGTATTTCTGGATCCAACAGTGCCTATGGAGGAGGAAGATTCTCTGCCTGCCCTCTTTATATTAAAGGAACAGAAAGACGGCCGCTACAGCCCGATGGAAGGTGAGCTGGCTCTTAAACTGCTGCCGTTTTTAAGTGATCTATCCGATGGTCAAAGCCATTACTTCGGACAGGCCGAATCTGAACTGAATATTCAGGAGCTGGATTCTGACGACTGAGCTGCTCGATTCCGTTTTATTTTAAACGCGATCGCCACCAATACAAGACTAAGTGTGGCTCCCGCCGTACCGATCGCCGCAGCCCAAGTAAGCGGATTGAAGATCACTTTACTTCCTGTTTCCATACTGCTGTTCAATTCATTCTGACCATTCTGGTTGTTTTGCTGTCCTCCGCCCGCCGGTGGCTGCACATTTCCATCCTTGACAAGTGAAACGCCATCAATACTTACGCTTACCGTATCTTCCGGCAAGTTTCCAAGGCACAGCGCCCAATGATGTGCACCTGCCAAATCCCCCTGAGTAACCGTAAAAGTACCGGAAACTGCCGTCCATTCACCGGATACAATCTTCTCCTGGGTACCGCCGATCCCTGTAAAAAACTGCGTATTATGATTTTGAATAAAAGAATTCTGGCTGTCCCCCCGCAGTGTAAGCGACGGACTGGAGGCAGTGCCGTTAAATTCAACCCTGATCAGCATTGCTACGATATATTGTCCGCTCTGCGTAATATACGGATAAATATTAAGTGCCGGAGAGCACCAGGAATACCGTACGTTGTACATCGTAATACAATTTCCCTGATACCCGGTCTTCTCCACAGTAAGGGCATCCCCTTGAAAAGGGAACCAACGGCAGCCGCTGGCATCAGAGATAGTATCAAAATCAGCGGAAGCTTTTTCGATCAGATTCGTACCGTTATCCGCAGAGATTTTAGCATCGGTCACTGCCATCAGCGGATCGGAATTCTGCTGCGGCGGAATCGGCGTCGGCGCCGGCGATGCATAATTTTCTGATTGCTTCACCAAACTCACATTATCAAGATATATGTAGGAAATATCCTCTCCGATGGCATCAAAGCAAAGAATCCAGCTGTTGCTGCCGACAATATCTTCTCTGCTTACGCCAAAGGTGCTTGAAAAATGCCGCCAGGTGTTATTACTGATTTCATCAATTCTTCCCAAACTGCCGCGGAATTCGCTTTTATCATCATTGGCCGAAGTACACAAGCTGGTTTGATTCGTACACCGAAAAAGCGTATTAAGTCCGGTACTTGCCTGAGAGGTAGAAACCATGATATCAAATTCTATCCGGTATTCGCCTGCACCGCTCGCCTGGATCAGGTTAAAAATTTCAACAGCCGGCGAACACCAGCTCTTGCCGGGAAGCGTTGGATAGACTAAAATAGAGTTTCCCTCTACCTGCCGGTATTCGAGTTCACCGCCGAAGGGAAACCAATACGCATTGGAAGGATGCATTTCACTGGCATCTGCGGGCAGAAGATTGCTTCCGGTAACGGCAGAAGCCGCAGTCCCGTAAAATACCAGACAAAACAGTGCCGCCGCGCATAAAAGAGAAACCATTCGTTTCATACCGGCACACTCCCCTTCCTAAAACACTTATTGTAAACATTCTATCACAAACGCGACTCAAATGTCAATTTTTTATTGAAAATCCATTACCCATTACCTCAGAAGCCGGAAGCACAAACACGAAGGATCCGGTATCCTCAGCCTTTACGATCTGCTTCAGCCGTGAAATATCCTGCCGCTGTATCAGGCAGATAAGCATGTTATTTTTATTTCCCGTATAAGCACCGTGTCCCTCCAGCACAGTAACCCCGCGTTCCAGCTCCTGCATGATGCGCTGGGCGATTTTATCATTTTCGCGGCTGATAATGCAATAGGCTTTTGCACTGGAAAACCCATTCAATATATAATCTATGGTCTTGGTGGAAAAAAATACCGCGATCAACGAATACAGACCCGTCATAATACCGGAAACAAGCATAGAGCACAACACGATAACCGCGTCGGTAGCCAGCATGATCGATCCCAGGCTCATCTCCGGACGCCGCGCGTGTACCAGCTTGCCCAGAATATCCACGCCGCCCGTACTGCCGCCAGAGGAAAATGCAAGAGCCAGCCCCAGGCCCGTAAGCACGCCTCCAAACACCGCGCAGACCAAAGGATCGTTTTCTACCGGGCTTTTGATCGGCACCGCATCGATAAAAACCGAAAGAGCGATTGTCCCGATCAAAGATTTGATGCCGAATTCCATTCCCAAATGCTTCCGGCTTAAAAGAAACAACGGGATATTGATCAAAAGAATCGAAATTCCTACCGGAAAACCCGTAATAAAATTGATCAGCGCGGCGATACCGCTCACACCTCCCGGTGCCAAAGACGCGGGAAGAATAAACAGCACATATCCCATGGCCGCAATAAATGCTCCTAAAACCAGTAAAAAATATTTAAAAATGCGCATAAAAATCACCTCTGCTTATTTTGTGCAGAAGTGATTTTTTTATCAATCTATTGAAAAAGCCGGGATACCTCGTCATTCTCTCTGGAAGACCGATCCCGCCGGTCTTTTTTTCTTCTTACGCCAAGCAAAATAAGCGTTGCAGCCAAACAGATCACTCCCGCCGCGCCAACCGAACCTAACCCAATAATCCAGCCGGCGGGCAGAGAAACATTTTTCTGCTCCTGCGTCTCCTTCGTCTGCATCGGTGTCCTTTCTACTTTGACCCCGCTGCGGACAAGGGAAACATTATCGATGCTGATCCGCTGTACCTGTGCAGGAAGTCCCGAAACAAACAGCATCCACTGGGCATTTTCCCCCGGCAGCTCTTCAACGGTAAAACTTCCGGAAACCTCATACCATTGCTGATCCTCCAGTGCCTGCGATGCAACGGCAATATCGCAAAAATAACGCCCATCGCGGGAGGAAGAAAACATGCTGCCCGGCGTACTGCTCTGCAAAGTAAGGGACGGAACAGCCAATTCGGCATTTCCGGCATAAGTAACGCGCAGCATCAGAGAAACCGTATACACGCCCGGTTCCGTAATATATTTAGAAAGCTTTAAATACGGGGAATCCCCGCTGAACATATCGCAAAGTGTCAAACAGCTGCCTTCATACCCATTTTCATCAATCTTCAGCGTACCGTTCTGCTTCACCCATGAGACCTCTACTCCCGGATCAATCCCTTCAAACGAAGAAGAAGCAGGCTCTAACAGATTTTCCCCGTCCCCGGCGGCAGGAGAAAATGGTGCTGCGGTCTCCGCTGCAACCGTGGGGGCGGCAGATGGAAGCACAGGCGTCTGCACCGCAGGTATTGTAGGTAAAACCGCAGGCGGTGCCGTAGGTAAAGAAGCAAATAAACGCGGAGTAGGCACAGGTGTAGGATTCAGCTCCCCGTTCGGATCAATCGGCTGCATGGTAGCCGTATAGGTATAATCTAAAATGCGCAGCTCCACATTATCCAAGTAAATATAGGCAATATCCGCACCGATATTATCAAAGCAGAACATCGCCTCCTGTGAAAGCAAATGGCTTTCTTCATTCCGAATACCAAAAGTAGTAGTAAAATGCACCCATTGATTGGTTCTGACTTGAAGTCTGCCGATACTGCCGTAATAACTTGACGTAGACTGATTATATGCCGTACTCAAGCTCAACTGATTTTTGGAACGGATTACATTATTCAAGCTTGTAACATCATAATCCGAAACCAGATAAATATCATAATCCAGCTGAAACACGCCGCCCATCGGAACACAGCCCAGGTTCAATGCCGGAGAGCACCAATTTTTTCCGCTTACCGTTTTAAAAATCAAATACGGGTTTTCTCCCGGGGAATATTGGATCTGCCCCTCCTGAAAAACATACCAGGCATTATAAGGACTGGTCATATAGGAATTGGCGCTGCTAAGTAAATTTGCCGAAGCCTCTGCGTTCGCCTCTATCCGGGCCCCGAACACTCCCGCACATATGAGTACCGCGCATATAAGCACACAATGTTTTTTCATTACGATCCTCTCCTTACGTCCTTTGTTCCCTTCCTAAAAGAGATACGGTATTTTATTTTTGAAAGATGTCCATTCCGCGAGCATTGCTACCGTAAGGAATACATCCTTTCAAATTTTATTTCTTCCGCTTTTCCCGTATCCGTATAGCTGCCTAAATAAAAGGAGATGCTTTCCATAGAAAGCGGAGTCTCCCCTACATAATACGGCGGGATCTCCTGAAAAAGCGCACGATATATCAGATGCGCGCCTACATAGCCCCCCAGCGGCGTAGTATGCTGATGCGCATCATCTATGCAAAAATCCCGGTACACTGCCCTGCACTGCGAACTTTTAATCAGCCGGTTGATCTCCTCCTGCCAATTCAGGCAGATCACTTCGGGGTGCCTGTCCTCGATTTGACGGATAAAGCTTTTATTTTCATTATGCGCGGGAAACAGAACCAGCCGCGTATACGAATCGGAACACGCCTGTTTCACCTTAACAAATTGATCCACATCATTGGGGGCATACAACCCGCATTGGAATACGGCACAATAGCGCCCTTCCCGAATCGCCTGCAGCCACTCCTCCTGGGCATAATCCTCCACCGAGGCATAGCCTCGGGAAACCGCCCGCAGTGTATAAGGCTTGTCCGCCCGTATTAAAAACTGCTCCAAAAAACTGCCAATTTCCGAAGTAGCAATAAAGCTGTTGCCCAAAATCAAGATCTGATCCGACCCGTTCTGCGGGAAGAGTGAAATATGCTGCGCGTCTCCCGTCTCTGCAGAAATCGCCGCATTTTCAAAAAGCATAAAAAACATTGCGTCATCCAGCGCCGTATAATCCACACTCACATAGATCGTGCTTTGCGCCAGAGTATCGGTAAAGGAGTACAATCGTTTATACACTGTTTTTCCGTCTTCAATTACTTTGCACACAGCGCGCTCGGCTTGCAGATTCTCCCTGACCCAAGCCCGAAGCTCATATTTTTCTACGACGGTATACGGCTGTGTGCTGCTGATCGTTCCGATGCGGCTGCCCTGATAAAGAATATCCATTGCCGGCGCGGGCATTGCCTCCACAATCCAATCTTCGGGCAGCGGCAAAGCCAGCCTCCGACCGCCCGAAGCAAATGTAATTCCCGTCTGCAAGGTATCGGAAAAACTGATACGCCGACACTTGAACGCCTTATACTCCGGCTGTGCGGCTTCCGGCGGCGTATCCGGCTGCGCCGTCTCCCGAGGAGGCGGTGAAGGCTCCGCAGGAAGGAGTGTTTTTACAGAAGCAAATAGATCAATGCCGCTCCAGCTCTCCGTTTCAGCCGCCGGTGAAGCCGAAGCCAACACCCCCTGCGCAGGCATATCCGGGTCCCGGCTGCAGGAAGTCAGCAAAAGCACCGCGGAAAGAAGCAGGCATAGAACCGTTCGTCTCATTGAATCCTTCCTTACAAACACATGCAATATATGTAGTAGATTATATCATATCGAATTCCAGAATTCAATACACAGTTTTTTAAAACGGATGCAGCTGCAGGCAGTTCCCTTCATCATACTTGTTTTTTTTAAAAAAACAAAAGAGCTTCTGCCATAAAATACGCAAAAGCTCAAAGTTCTATTTACATCTCCCGCCGGCCATCCAGTGCTTTGGCAAGGGTCACCTCGTCAATATACTCTAAATCCCCGCCGATGGGAATCCCATGGGCGATCCGTGTAGTTTTAATCCCCATAGGCTTCAAAAGTCTGGCGATATATACTGCCGTAGCGTCTCCCTCCACATCGGGATTGGTAGCAAGAATGACCTCCGCTACACCGTCCAGCCGATTCAGCAGCTCTTTAATGCGGATATCATCAGGTCCGATGCCGTCCATGGGGGAAATCGTTCCGTGCAGCACATGATACACCCCTTGAAAGCTTTCAGCTTTTTCCATGGCAATCACATCCCGCGGATCCTTTACGACGCAGATCTGTGTATGGTTCCTTCTGGGGTTTGCACAGATATCGCACAACTCGCCCTCACAAAAATTCCCGCACTGTGTACAGTATTTGATTTTTTTCTTGATCTCCTGCAGCGCCAGGGTCAAATCCCTAATATCCTCCTCCGGCGCGCTGATCACATGATAGGCAAGCCGCAGGGCCGTTTTTCCGCCGATGCCCGGCAGCTTGGAAAACGCATTGACAAGCCTGGCCAGCGGCTCTATATATACGCTCACTTAAAACAAACCCCCGCCCATTCCGCCGGTAATTTTACTCATTCTTTCGCCCGAAAGCTCGCTCGCCTGCCGCAGTGCTTCCTTTACGGCTGGC
>ENA-ORNQ01000648-ORNQ01000648.1-human-gut-metagenome-genome-assembly--contig:-NODE-648-length-32859-cov-13.451439_pt1 | contig 32859 bp, 27 predicted proteins | sample MGYA00242116_ERZ509024 | MGnify/ENA primary metagenome ERZ509024 (study PRJEB26280, sample SAMEA2338697) | human gut metagenome | biome: human gut; feature: human-associated habitat; material: faeces...
TCAGTTGGTTAGAATGCCAGCCTGTCACGCTGGAGGTCAGGGGTTCGAGCCCCCTCCGGATCGCCATTGATGCCTCGGTAGCTCAGTTGGTAGAGCAAGGGACTGAAAATCCCTGTGTCGGTGGTTCAAGTCCACTCTGAGGCACCAATCCTGCGGGAATAGCTCATTTGGTAGAGCGCCGCCTTGCCAAGGCGGAGGTGGCGGGTTCGAGCCCCGTTTCCCGCTCCACATCGGCACCATAGCCAAGCGGTAAGGCAGAGGTCTGCAAAACCTTCATCCTCGGTTCGATTCCGGGTGGTGCCTCCAACCTTCCCGGCCTATTTGGATGCAGGGACAAAAGCCCAGACAATGTCTGGGCTTTTTGTTGCGCTTTAATGGGCGAAGGAGCTTTTTTAAAGCTCTATCACACCGTTTTTGTATTCTGGGACTATATCCGTAAGATCCCGGGGTCAGGCAGAAGCTTATGTCGCCCTCAAGGCCGAGGGATACGAGGCGCTTATAGCGCGCCGTCCTGGAAAGCTCGGCGCTGTCGAGCCTTTCCGTTACCGATTTGACCTCGCGGCCGGAGGACGCGGGAAGCGAGGATATGGCGCTCATAAACGCGTCCTTCGCCCCGCTGAGCTTATATCTTTCGGGGGCGTGTACATTGTCGCCGTCAATTTCAAAAACCGCATCGCGGTCCACCAGCAGCGTCAGGGGCATAGGCCAGAACTCGAAGTCATTTTCATAGAGGAAAAGGCAATACTGCTTTCCAGCCTCTATCAGCTTCGAATTCCCGTAGACGGCGAGCTCGTCATTTTCCCCGCCGCGGAGGGTATCGGTGACTTTTACATGATAAAACTATGCGAAGTCGTCGGCGTCCTCCATCAGTAATTTCCGAAACCGGCGCGCTTTTTTTGCGGCCTGGCCTGATTTAATAATATCGGAGGGACGATAAAGTTTACGTTAAACCCGGCTTTTTGGGCCGTAAAAATCAGGGCAGGGGAAAAGGTGAGGAGGGAAGCGCGCCGCCGGACAATTCCGCAAGCAGCCCCCGGCACCCCTCCAGAACGTCCCGCCACGTCGCTTCAAAGTCATCCGTATACCACGGGTCCGCCACGCTGCCGGGGCGGGCGGTGTGATCCATTAAAAGGGACATCTTGCCTTCCGGGTCGCCGCCGCAGATGCGGTGCATAGCCCGCAGATTGCCGCTGTCCATGCCGATGAGAAGGTCGTATTCGCCGTAGTCCTGCGGGGTGAGCTGCCTCGCAGAATGGCCGCCGCAGGATATGCCGTGCTTGGCCAGCTCCCGCCGCGCCGGCGGGTATACCGGGCTGCCTATCTCCTCCCGGCTGACAGCCGCCGATCCGATATGGAACCGGCCGGATAGCCCCGCTTTCCCCACCAGGTCCTTCATCACGAGCTCGGCCATGGGGCTGCGGCAGATATTGCCGTGGCAAATAAAAAGCACTTTTATCATAATCTCCATATTCCTCCATAAGCCTCGAAAACGCTGATGCTGCCGTGTCCTTCGAGCTATCGGGTTTTATTATATATCAAACGGGCAGATAAATAAAAGTGGTTTTTCGCGTTGGGGCGCGCCATAAACGATGGGGAAGGCTTAAGGCTTCGCGGCCGCGCGGCTGCTTCTTTGACATGAAATAACCCCCCGTTTCCCAAACAGTATGCTTTACTGTCCGGTAAACGGGGGGCAGGTCGTCTCTTTGTTAAAACAAGCGTCAGATAAGGAATACGCCTTTATCTATTACGAGCTTTTCGTCCAGGTAAAGGGTGGGCTTCAGTATTACGCCGTCCATGTGAACATCCGCCTTGTTTGTGCCGCCGAAGGAGGTGTTCGTTCCGAATGCTATATGTACGGTACCGTATACCTTTTCATCCTCGAGTATCAATCCGGTCAGCCGGGCGGCGGTATTGGTACCTATGCCAAGCTCTCCCACGGTGGCGTTTCTCTCGTTTTTGAGCAGTATATCCAGCTTCTCGCTGCCTTCGCCCTGGATGCTTTGCAGCTTGCCATCCTTTATTTTTACCAGGAGCGGCGAATCCAGCTTGCCTATACCTACCATGGAGCCGTCTATTATCATGTCTCCGCATGTTCCGTCCTCGAGGGGAGCGATATATCCCTCGCCTGAAGGCAGGTTTCCGCATTGACCCGGCTCGCGGTATATTCCCGAGCTGGATATGCCGGGCCTGCCGGCTAAATTCAGCGTGAGCCTATGCCCGTCTTTTTCTATAACCGCTACGGATGCCTCGCTTAGCAGTGCTACCACCTTTTTCGTGAGCGCTTCCACGGCGTTGTAGTCCGCGGTCATAGCTCCGTTGAGGAACATATCGGCGGTTATACCCGGCATTGTAGCAACTCTGGCGCCGTTTTTTACTGCCTCTATCCTGGCGTTCGTATGCGTGAGGGATTTTGCAGTCGGGCAGATCACTATATCAGCAGACTTCATGGCCTGCGCTACGATTTCGGGCGGCTCCTGGCCGTTCACCTTGAGCTCCGCCATGGTCATCATAACAGCCTCGCACCCCAGATCTTTTCCGCTCTCATACAGGGCGTCGGCTATATCGCCGCATGTATTATCCGTTACTATTAGCAATACCTCTCCCGGCTTTGCGCCAAGACAATTTTTCAGGACTTTTTCTGCTGTTTTCTTAATCTGCTCCATATACACCTCGTTAAAATCATAGAATCTTATTCAGCACCGCTTTGCGCCTTTGGCCTTATAGCAGCACGAAAGGTGACGGCCGCACTGCGCGCACGGGAAGCTGCATTCTACCATGCTTTTTTCCTCTCCGCTCGTCTGCCGTCCGTAGCACTTTTCCAGCACCGCCTCCAGCTTAGCTACTTCGGCTTCGCAGCCGCAGGCTTGGAACAAGCAGCCGCCCTCGGCCCCGTCTATGCCGCCTCTGCCTATCAGCGTCGCTTCGACGTCGGCTATGAGCTTGATTGCGGAAAGCTCCGTGACCAGTTCGCCGACGACGGGAAACAGCCCGCAGGCCATGCCTCGGGAAGCATCCACGCCCTTTCGCTGTGCCGCCCTTATGCTGTCCCATACGGACCCCGGAATGAGCTTTTCCATTCCGGCTGCAATTATCGTCTTGCCGCCCTCTACGGACATAGCGGATACTCCTCTGCCGCAGTTATTGCCGGCCGGGCTCCCCGCTAACATCGCGGCGCCGCCAAAATTGTCTATTATGTTGGCTCCGATAATTATCACATCATTTGGGCCGAGCTGCAACAGTGCGGTATCAAAATCCGGATCCAGACCGGTTATCTCGCCGTTGCTGTACATTATGCTGTGCTGGGCGCTGTCTGTGAACTTCGATGAAACCGCGCCGCGTTTGGAGATACGTCCGCATATCCTAAGCGGCGTTCCGGTAATAAGCTCTGATACGCATGATACGGTCGTGCCGCCTTTGAGCACTATCCTTCCGCCGGCGATCGCGTCGCGTACCTCCTTCATATCTGCAATGGCATGTGCTATAAGCCACTTACCCTCGCTTACAGTAAGCGAAAACTGTATTCTCCTCATGCGGCGCCTACCTTTCCTATCGTTATAGCATTTCGCCTACGACGCGCGCTACCAGCGTGCGCGGCAATATTACCGGCACTCCCATAAGCTCCGCCATCTTCTCCTTGATCGCTATGGTAAAGCCCATGCAATCCAGGACTACGACCTCCGCGCCGTTTTCCTTCAGGTACTGCGCGGCCTTGTCAGGGGCGTTGCTCTTATCATACGGGTTCAGGGCCGCTACGACGATATTGTCGCTCACCTTTTGCCATCTCTCGTAGTTCTGCTCGGTTTGCTTGGGGTCAGGGCTGATGATACCCAGCTTCCTGCCGCCGGCAAGTATGGGTACTATGCTGTATAGCAGCTTTTGCGGGTATATGACGGGCACGGACGCTACTAATTCCTTAGAGAACATCCCCGTGCACAGCAATACTATAAGGGATACGCCGCGGCGGCACAGCTCGTCCGTCCTTTCCTGCAGAAGGGAGATGATCTTGCTCTCCGCCATTAAAGCCCACGAATCATCCTTGAGCTTTGACACAAGGATCTCGTCGTCGCCGGACGGCGCGAGATCGGCTATCTGCTCTTTGGAAAGCCCGTCCAAAGCGCCGAGCTGTATGATCTCTGCCCCTTTGAAAAATGCTTCTATCTCCGGAATCAGGTCATTGCGCGGAGATTGGCCTATGGTTAACGCACCAATCTTCATATCACATTATCACCTTTCCTTTTTTTGCAGGTGGCGCATTGAGCCGTATTTTTGCTCGATAAGCCCGAATTCTTCTTCATCGTAGAATTTGCAGGCCCCTGCGCCGTATGCCTTTGCTACCTCTATTGCAAACCTTGCGGCATTGTCCAACGACATCATGTTGGTAGCGCCGGTGGCGCAGCCGGGGACTATCGTTTCAGAGGTTATAGCCACTCCGACTACCGGCGCGCTGGTGGAGGTACACGGCTGGAGTATGCTGTTGATATGATACAGCCCGTTTCCATAAGGAGTTATATCCTGCATGGTTATCGGGAAGGTGCGCGGCAGCTCACCGCTTGCTATTTGCATGATGTCCAGAAGGTCGTCGCTTACGCGCAGTATGTAGCCTTCCTTTACGGTCGGGGAAATGGCGTAGCCGTTATTGTTTATTAAACGGTTGCCGCGAGTGGTGTCTATTGAGAGGACAGCCTCCATTTCGGGGCAAACCTCCATCTCGTTCATCACTGCCATATCGATGGGAGAACCCATGAAGGGCACGGGAATGTGAGGCGCGGTGGGCGCATGGGGGCATACATGGGTGCAGATGTAAACGTCACCAGGAAGGAAATCCTTCTTGCTGTTCATATCCAGAATTTTAGCGGCTGCCGCCAAGGCAGTCAAGGCTCCGTCGCCGTCTGATACAAAGCCGATGCGCTCGGGACGGGCGCCTATGCCGCCGAGACGTCCAATGATGCCCAAGCTGGGGGCATTGCCGCCCTTCAGCCTGCCGTTGCTGCCCGGTATTACGACCTTTACGAAATCAGTGCTTTTGCCGTCTTTTTCCCGCTTGACTACCTCGACGTTGGTTGCGCCCTTGGATTCCAGATACTCCTTTACCTTTAGGCCGGATGCATCGGCGCTGTCCAGGGTGTCAAAAACCTCTATCAGTTGCTTTACTATCATCGTGTTATACCTCTTTGAAAATTTCTATTTGCTAAGGCATTCGTAATATGCCATGAGTCCTTCCGCCGTTACGGGGTCTATCACAGGTAAGCCGGTCTTTTTTGCCAGGGGCTTTGCCACCCCGGCAGTGCTCATACCGGTACATGCAAGGGCTATGGCGCCGGCGCCATAACCCTTCAGCCGCATGGCCAACTTCTCCACGGCCTTGAAACCCGGTTCCGTCACGAGGTCAAGCGTGGTCTCCACGCCGTCCGGCTTCCCGAGATTTATAAGGTCATCGCCGAGTATCTCCGGATATGGCTGCGGCGCATAATCGGTTATTCCAAGTATCCCCACCTTGGTGCCGAACCGCCGTGCTATGGCGGCTACGCTGCTGCCGGCCCCTATGACCGGTACGTTTACGATATTTTTGAGCTCCGGCACTGCAGGATCGTCGGCACAGCTTACTATCAATACGTCTATATCCTTAAAAGACTGTGCCACCTCGATGATCTTAGGTATAGCCACGTTTTTCGACTCTACGCTATGCAGTCCGTCCGGCTGATCCGGTATGCATTTCGTCTCCACCGTCATATTGGGAAACATTTCCATTATAAGCCTGCCGTGAATACCGGCAGCCTCGGCGTCCGGAAGCGTGATGACCCGGATAAGCCCGGCCTTATAACAGCTCTTCATCTTCACGTCCTCCTGCTGACCGCAGCTATTTGGCGTTCAAATAATCAACGATGGCGCAAACGTATATCTTTGTTGCGTTGACAACGTCCTGCACGTCTACTGTTTCATTATAGGCATGTATTCCCTCCAGATTGGCAGGGCCGTACTGAATAGTAGGAATACCCGCATATCTGAAAATGCGCGCGTCGCTGCTTGCCCACTGATATGTGCGGCTGAGCTTTTCGCCCCATACTTCCTCTACGCCCTGAGCAATGAGGTTTACTATCTCGGCGTTTTCAGGCGTGCTGTTAGGCTCGGATTTCCACGCAAGGGTGTAAGTAACGCCCTCGAGCCCGACCTCGTGCAGGATCCTGATAAGCCGCTCCTCGACCATATCGCAGCTCACGCCGAGAGGCAGGCGGACGTCTATTTCAGCCTCGGCATAATCAGGCACCATATTCACCTTTGTGCCGCCGCTTATCTTGCCGATATTTACCGTGCAATGGTTGAGCACCTGCTGCGCGCCATGCGCCTTGATGAGCCTCTTGGCCAGCTCGCGGGACTGCTCCATCACCCTTGCGGTCTCATCGTCCATAACGGGAACTATGTCACGTATGCAGTCTACCTTGTTCAGCACCGCGAGGAGCTTGCATATTGCATTATCTCCTATAAACGGCGCAAGGCTGCCGTGGGCGGGCGTGCCGTGGGCCATGAGCTTTATGGAGCAGGTGCCCTTCTGGCCGATCTCGCAGTTATAATAGCCTGTCGGCTCTGCGATAAGGCATGCGTCGCCGGTTACCGTTCCGCTTTCTACCAGCCACTTTGTTCCGCCCTGGCCGAATGCTTCCTCGTCAGGAACAACGGTAAGGAGAACCTCACCGTTTAGATCTATATTATTATCGGCCAGCAGCCCCATTGCGAAAAGCAGGCCTGTAAGGCCGCCCTTCATGTCGGAGGTTCCGCGTCCAAGTATTTTTCCATCCTTTATATCGCCGCAGAAGGGATCGAAGTCCCACCTATCCAGGTTGCCCACAGGCACTACGTCGCAATGCCCGTTGAGTATCAGCACCCTGCCGCCCTTTTTGCCTAAACGCGCAAGTATATTCTTGGTCTTACCGTCGCCCGAGGCGATCTCATACTCAATGTTATGGGATTTCAGGTAATCGCATATAAACTGTACCATTTCATCCGTGTTTCCCGGAGGATTCACGCTGGGTATGCGGATTATGTCGCTGCAAAGATTCAGCAGGTCGTCCTTTTTGATTTCAACTAATGAGCGCAATTCATCGTGTGTCATATATAAATCTCCTCTCTTTTTATTATGTGCAGAATGTGCAGATAGGCGGTAAAACCCATTGATAGTTAATATGGTAATACGCCTATCTGCATATCATTACAGTATTTTTTATAGTCGCGCCAAATGATGAGGAATACTTAAAAGCAGCTATGCCTTTGCCGAAGCCTTTTTCTTCTTGTTAGTGCGCCATCCGAACAAACCGGGGAATGCCTTTATGATAGCGCCGAAGATCACGAATTGGAAAATCGAGTAGACCACCGAATACCAACCCAGTGTGATAGGCCAAGTGGGGTAGAAGTCATACAGCTTGAGTATGAAGGCGTTGCCTGCCACGCACAGGGGCTGCTCTACGAAGAACCCGAGCAGGAATGTCAGCACGCCAAATACTACCCAGCGCTTCTTCTCGTTGTCTATCTTTATTATCTGCTTCCAAACAAAGTACCAATAAATACCCTTGATCGGCTGCACCAGAAGGTCTACGGCAGGCGTTCCGGAAGGGATACCGCGTGCAATACCGACTATGATTCCCACAACGGGGCCGCCGCACATACCCGCCAGGCAGGGCATAAGAGCTCCGGGGTCCATGACGAGGGGGGGACCATAGGTATAGCGATGCCCAGTGCGCGGAATGTGAATGCAGCGCCGCCGAAAGCCGCGGCCAGGCCGATCTGGTTTGAAGTGAGCAGAGGCTTCTTTTGTGTAAGATCCGCGTCGCTTTCAACCTTCTTGTCATCGTCGCCGTGCTTCTTTGCCCAGAGGAAATACCAAATCAGCAGTCCGACTATGATTACAAGGGCAACATAATTCCACGGATACATATCCGCGAGAAGCTTGGCGCCTTTCTGATAGAACACTCGGAAAGCCACGAACGCAGCGATCATGACTGCCAGTCCAATAATACCGATTTTTTGCTTTTTGTTTATTTTGAGCTCCTTTCCATCTTTTCGCTTTTTATATTCCTCATATATTTGCGCTTTTTTTATTTGCGCTTTTGCCAACTGCCGATCCGGAAAATGTGGCCGGCCGCCTGCTTATGGGCGGCATCACTTGCCGAACAAGCTGAGAATAAAGGTAACGCCGAACCATCCGCGGGAATGCTTCAAATACAATACTGCTATCGTGAGCAATATTGACAGCGTGATGATCACATAGTCTCTGGTCCTGAGCTTTATGGTCTTTCTGTATGTCCTCTTCTCCGGGTTATATGTAAAACCGCGCGCTTCTATAGTCCTCGCGATCTCACGGCCCTTAAGTATCGAGATGAAAAGGCCAGGGACTATGACCGGAATGTAGGCTTTTATCTTCTTAAAGGGATTCTTGCTCTCAAAGCTGGCGCCTCTGGATTTCTGAGCCTCTATTACGTGCCCGATCTCGTTCTTGAGCACCGGTATGTATGAGAAGGCTATGCCTATTGCTATGGAGGCCTCAGGAGGGAGCTTGGCCTTGTTCATGGTAAGCACTATATCGCCTGTCGGCGTTGCGCTCGTTATAAGGTCTGCGATCCAAATGAAGAAGATAAACCTTATGGCGCTTGCAAAACCGCTGGAAATGGTAGCGACCGTTACCGGGCACTTATTTCCGGGGAAGAGGTAAGCGAACACCCGCTCTCCCTCCAGCGGCTTGGCAAAGGGGAAATTCAATATAAAGAACAGGAAAAACGCCAGTACCAGAGGCTTTGTAATGCCCCAAACCTGCTTGGCGGTATATCCGCTGGTCCTGTAGAGAACATAGACCAAGGCCATCATCACCATGGTAACTATACATAAACCTCGGGCTCCATGGCTAAAACGGAAGCGTATGCGACGGACTGCTGCTGCCCGCCCGAAAGCGCCTGCGGCGAGCGGTCAAGATACTCCTCCATGTGGACGTATCCCACATACTCATCTATGAGCTCCTCGATTTTCTTCACCGGAACGCCCTTGTTTTCAGGCCCGAAGGCGACCTCGTCGGCCACGGTGGGGTTTATAAGAAGCTGGCCGCTGGGATCCTGGAAAAGCATTCCCGCCTTAAAAGCCATCTTGCCGATGCTGTACTTGGATATGTTTTCGCCCCTGAAGCATATCTCGCCGCTCAGCTCGCCCTCGTAAGCCTCGGGCACTATGCGGTTCAAGGTAGAACAGAGCGTGGTCTTTCCTGCACCCGAAGGGCCGGTAACAAGAATAATCTCACCTTCTTTGATCGTCAGGTTGATATTCTTGATCGCTGGGGTCTCTGTGCCCGGATAAGAATACGTCACGTCCTTAAAGCTAATAACTAACATTCTCTTTTTCTGCCACTTTGCTGACCTCCTCTTAAAATACGAAATACGTCAAAAACCATGCCTAAAATATGAAAAGCTACTCCTTAAAACAAGTACAATTATCACATTATTTTGCACTATTTTCTATATGCATCATGCACAATTATTGTCGATACTTATGGTATATAATGACCACTAAATTGTTGATTTTTTGTTTTTTGATACATGTTGTACCATTGCGTCATTGATGATATAGTAATAGTACGATACTATTTGTACAAGGTGGGGAGGATATGCCGTTTTCGATTGAAAATATGCTGCAGCTACGTGAGTTTAAAGACTGCACCGTCATTGCAGGTCACAAGGGTATAAACAGGGTTATACAATGTGTCGATACGATGGAGGTGCCGGACATCACCCCGTGGCTGCAATGCGGGGAATTATTGATCACCACCGGCTATTCCCTGGAGGGCCACCTGGAAAGGCTTATCCCTCTGCTTGACGCCATGTACAATAACGATTCCGCCGGCCTGATGATAAAAACCCGTATTATTGGGCCCATACCTCAAATGATCATCGACTTTGCCGATTCAAAGGGCATACCTCTTATCGTAATACCAGATGACACGCCGTTCATCCCCATGGTAAATACGATAATAAATTGTATTTCAGATGAGCTGAACCATTCCTTCACGCGCTTTTTTTCCATGTCCAAGGACATTAAGATGATACAGGGGACCCCTTCGTTCTTGAACGACCTGGCGGATATCATCTATACCTACTTTCAGTTTCCAACCATAATAACCGATTATCTGCTTGACGTATGCGCCTCCTGCCCCGGGTACATTCAACTGCCTGCGTTTATAACCAATGATAAATTGCTTCACCGCATGAGGTCTACCGAAAGGTCCTCTCTGTTTATTTCAGATACCTCGGAGGACGCTCACTTCCTCATCCAGCAAATAAGGATAGATAAGCTCATAGCCGGATATATCATACTAATCATACCGGCCGATCAGCATTACATCAAAAACGATGGCGACGCCATGATCCTTAATTATGCCGCGAACATTATTTCCGCAAACTTTAAGCAGGAAAACTTTCTCAACGCGCAGGTACAGAGGAAAAACCTTTCCCTCTATTCAAACCTTGTAGGCAATCTTAATGGGGTTGATGTTCAGGAGAGCATGAAGGAAGCCCCGTGGCCGCTGCCGCCGTTCTTACTCATAACCGTTGAGACGGAATTTGACGAACAATTTAATATGTCCGATACCCTTCTTATGCAGCTTATGTACTCCATACGCACGCTCTTTAAAAAATACGGAATAAGCAACATGACAGTGCCCTGGAACAACACCATACGCTGCATCGTCCCCTTCAACAGCCAGGCTGTCAACCGCAGTATTTTATCCACGATAAAGGACAGGGTCAGCAGCCTGTTTGACAGGCGCATACGCATGACGGTATCGGGCAGGCTCGATGGCTACGACCAGATAAAATCGGCTCATTTTGAGGCGTACGACCTGCTTTCCATAAGCCGGAACATGAATCTTTCCATAGCGTTCGCCGACGACCTGCTCTATGAGATCGCAATGCTGCAGACGCTCCGCAACAGCCACATGCGGACATTTGCTTTTAAGCTGCTGAGCACTCTGGAGGATTACGACGCGCAGCATGGCTCTGAGCTTATCCACACGCTGCAAGTCCTGATAGAGAATCGGGGCATACAGACAAAAACGGCCAACGACCTTTTCCTCCACCGCAATACCTTATTATATCGGATGCGGAAAATAGAATCCCTTACCGGCCTGGATCTTTCGGACAGCGGCGATCTGCACAAAGCATACATGGCGCTTTATGTGCACAATTTCGCACAATAGCAGCCGGCGGAGCTAACTGCGCCGCGGGCGGGCATGAAACGGGCGCGGCAAATTTTTGCAATAATAAACATCCCGCGGCGAATGGGGGTATTTTTATTGGTAACAGTAAACGAGGGACTCGAAGCCGCGACCCGAAGGGGAAAATCGCGCCGGTGACGCGATTTTAGCGGCCGGGAAATCGAGTCAGGCCGGGCTGTGCGGCGCGGAGCGCAAGCAGGCCGATGCCGATGACCGATTTCGAGTCCCATTTGTGCTGTTGCAGCAGCGGGGGTGGGGCTCGAAGGGAACGTCCCTATGCCTCGGATATGTCTGCTATGAGCTCGTCTTCAAAGGCAAATTCGTAAAGCCTTGCGCAGGCTACCCCGTCCGATCCGGTTTCAATAAGCCCAATAAGGCGGCCGCTGCGGTCTGACAGGGGCGGGCGGCAGCAGTCAAAATTTCCCAGGAAATTTCTTATTTCGTCAATGGAAAAGTCCATCTTGAGGGATACTGTCATATATGATGCCGCCTCAACGTCAAAGCCTTCACGGACTGCTTCGCAGAAGGCTATGACCAGCTTTTGCATGTCAGCTGGGTATTTATACTCGCGGGTGAAAAAACCGGTTTCCGGGCAGTCGGCCGAAAAGCCGCCCCCCTGATATCTGTAGCGGGTTCGGCGCTGGTGGCCCAGCAGGGTGCCCAGCGGCTCTATGAGCGATACGCTGCCCTCCTCCAGCAATATGCTTTCGCCGTAAAGCTCCAGCAGCGAGTTCATGTTGTCGTCCAGCATGAGAAGCCTCTGCCGTCCGCCTTCAAATGTGGATACAGCTACCAGCTGCCGCCCGGCTACGCCGTAAAGCGTTAGGGAACCGTACTCGCCGGGGCCTATGGAAATGCAGCTGGACGACCTCCCATCTTCCTCTATGAGCAGCTTCAGGCCGTTCTCGCGGAAAAGCGTAAGGTTGCGGCGGCTGCGGCCCTGCATATAGCCCAGCTGATCCAGCTCCCTGGGGAAGTCGGCAGGCTGTACGGGAAAATCGGCCGATGGGCCGAAATACATTTCATATACCCCGCCGGGCCAACGGCAGAGGGAAACATCGGGCCCCTGTGTGGGCAGAGCTTCTCCGTCGCACAGGGACAGCTTCCGGGTGATGGGATACCTCCATGGGCCGAAGGAAAGGGGTATGGCGGAAATAAAGTAATCCCCGTTATCACCGGCGGGCATGGCTATGTGGGAATCCGAGCGGCATTCCCCGAGTATCTGCCCGTTGACCTCTATGAGGGAGGGAGCGGCGGAGCGTATCACTATCAGCGGCACTGGAGACTGATACATGGCGAATTTATCCTCCGTAAGGTAGTGGACGTACTGTCATTTCAAATATTTATTCCGGTGGCGGCAAAAATATCCCTGCTGCCTTGCAAAAGCGTGTGAGCGGGGATATAATGAAGGGCAAGCTTTATTTATGTAAAGTGAAAAAAGCGAAACATTTGGAGGTATTCTCATGATCAGACTGTGTGAACTGAACAAGGATCCCGCTAAGTACGCGGGCGAAGTTGAAATTGCCGGCTGGGTGCGCACCGTGCGCGACAGCAAGAATATTGGCTTTATAGAGCTGTCCGACGGCTCCTGCTTCAGAAACGTACAGGTGGTTTATGAGAATAATATACCCAACGATATAATAAAACAAATAAATACCGGCTGTGCAATAAGCGTAGTTGGCGACCTCGTGCTCACTCCGGATGCAAAGCAGCCCTTTGAGGTGAAGGCGAGGGAAATAAAGATAGAGGGCCTCTGCGCCAGCGATTATCCAATGCAGAAGAAACGGCACAGCCTGGAGTATCTGCGCACAATGCAGCACCTCAGGCCGCGAACCAACACCTTCCAGGCCACCTTCAGGGTACGCAACGTAGTTGCGCAGGCCATACACCGCTTCTTTGACGAGAGAGGCTTTTTGTATGTGCATACGCCGCTCATCACCGCCAGCGACTGCGAGGGCGCGGGCGAGATGTTCAGGGTAACTACCCTCGACCTTGAAAACGTGCCAAAGACACCGGACGGCAAGGTGGACTACTCCAAGGATTTCTTCGGCACCAGCGCAAACCTGACCGTCAGCGGCCAGCTTTACGGCGAGGCCTTCGCCCTTGCCTTCAGGGATATATACACCTTCGGCCCCACCTTCCGCGCCGAGCAGAGCTACACCGCCCGCCACGCCGCGGAATTCTGGATGATAGAGCCGGAGATGGCCTTCTGCGACCTGAAGGGGTATCTTGATACCGCCGAGGACATGGTAAAATACATAATCCGTACCGTAATGGAGCGCTGCCCGGACGAGCTGAGCTTCTTCAACAGCTTCGTAGACAAGGGGCTCATAGACAGGCTGAACAACGTGGTGAACAACGACTTTGCCCGCATAACCTACACCGAGGCTGTGGAAATACTCAAAAACAGCGGCGCTCAGTTTGAGTACCCGGTAGAGTGGGGGGTAGACCTCCAGACCGAGCACGAAAGGTATCTGACCGAACAGGTATATAAAAAGCCGGTGTTCGTTACCGATTACCCCAAGGATATCAAGGCCTTCTATATGCGCCTTAATGACGACGGAAAGACCGTGGCGGCGGCAGACCTGCTGGTCCCCGGCGTAGGCGAGATAATAGGCGGCAGCCAGCGTGAGGAGCGCCTTGAGGTGCTGGAGAACCGCATAAAGGAGATGGGCATGAGGGTAGAGGATTACGACTGGTACCTCGACCTGCGCAAATACGGCGGCGTTAAGCACGCGGGCTACGGGCTGGGCTTTGAGCGCATGGTAATGTATGTGACCGGCATGGCCAACATACGCGACGTGCTGCCCTTCCCCCGCACCACTGGAAGCCTCGAAATGTAAGGAGCTGCCGCAGGGATAATATCCCGGCTTAAAACCGCATATAAATTGACAGAAACCAAAGCTGATAGTGACGCTTTGGTTTTTGTTATTTTATGTATGTACTGCGAAAACCTGGGAAATAATAGCAGCAACAAACATTGACGGAGGTAATTTTATATGGCCGATATACAGCGTGGCCGCACAGGCTGGAAAAAGGAGGAGGACACACTGCTCTTTGCGGAGATAGAAAAGAGCGTGGGCAGAGGGACCCCGCTTAAAAGCGTGTTTGAGGCGGTGGCGGAACAGACGGGGCGAAAGCCAAACAGCGTAAGAAACTATTACTATGCCCGCATAAAGGAAAAGGACCTGAGCACCACGGCGCTCCACGCGGGGGCCTTCGTGCCTTTTAGTGAGGATGAGATACATTCCCTGCTGCGCACGGTGCTGAGCGCCCAGGCAAACGGCATATCCGTCCGCTGCTGCACCATGAGCATGGGCGGCGGGGACAACAGGGCAATGCTGCGCTACCAGAATAAATACCGGGCGCTGCTGAAGAACCGGCCGGCGTTGGTAAGGCAGGTAGCCGAGGAGCTGAAGGCCGAGGGGGTGGACTTTGACCCATACTGCACCCCAAAGCAGGGCGAAGGACGCGGAAAGGCGGCAGGCAGCGTGACGGCACGTATAAACAGGCTTAAGGGAATGGACGGCGCGGCGTTCATGGAGGGGCTTGACTACATCACCTCAATAGCCGAGGAAGCCGAAAAGAAGGAGGAGACGTACCGCCGTACCGAAAGCGAACTCCGGGAGCGCATACGCCGTCAGGAAGAGGAAATCAACGCCCAGCAGGGCAGATTCCACGCGCTGCTTCTGATGTACCGCAGGCTTGTCAGTGCCAACCGTGACTTTATAGGCATGGCCGGCAGGGAGACGGGGCCGGTATCGGAATACGCAAGGCAGCTTGCCCGCAGCGTTGCGGACTGCGAAAAGGCGCTCACTGAATATCAGGCGTAACTTACATTAAGCCTTGGGGTTGTTAAGGGGCCACAGCCCCTTATGGCTTTATTCGGATTTGGCGACATGTGCGGCAAATCCGCAAAAAGCGCTTGCGCAGCAAGGCTTTCCCTGCATTCGGTGCTGGCCGCGCAATAGGCGCAAGCACCGGATGAAAAAAACTCGAAAAAGTGGTTTTTAACCACTTTTTCGAAAGCTTTAACTGTGCCGCTTGCCATGGTATAATTTACTGTAAGGTAAATTACAGCAAAGGAAAGGTAAGCGGCATGGATCTTTTTTCGGCCGGCATGAATAAGCACGCGCCGCTGGCGGACAGGATGCGCCCGAGGACGCTGGACGAATTTGTGGGCCAGCAGCATATAGTGGGCAAGGGAAAGCTTTTAAGGAGAGCCATAGAGACGGATTCCCTCCAGTCCAGCATATTCTTCGGCCCCCCGGGCTGCGGCAAGACCACCCTCGCCTCAATAGTGGCCAACACCACAGGCTCGGAGTTCGTAAAGCTTAACGCGGTGACCTCCGGCGTAAAGGACGTGCGCGAGGTGATAGCGGCGGCGGAGGATAACCTTAAGCTCTACGGCAGGGAGACGTACCTCCTGCTCGATGAATGCCACCGCTGGAGCAAGGCCCAGAGCGACAGCATATTGCCGGCTCTGGAGCGCGGGATAATAAAATTCATAGGCTCCACCACGGAAAACCCCATGGTCTCCATGACGGGGGCTATCGTTTCCCGCTGCCGCGCCTTCCAGTTTTATCCGCTTACCGAGGAGGACGTAAAGAAGTGCGTCAAGGCCGCCGTGGCCGATAAGGAACGGGGCATGGGCAATTACAACGCCGAGGTGGACGAGGGTGCTTACGACCACATCGCCCGCATAGCCAACGGCGACGTGAGGACGGCTCTTAACGCCATAGAGCTGGCCATACTCACCACCGAGGTGGACGGGAACGGGGTGATACACGTAACGGAGGATATCGCCGCCGAAAGCATACAGCAAAAGCTTATAAACTGCGACGATCAGCAGTTTTACGATATGCTCTCCGCCTTCTGCAAGAGCCTTCGGGGCGGGGACAGCGACGCGGCAATAGCGTGGTTCGCCCGGCTCATATACGCGGGCATAGACCCGCGGATAATATGCCGCAGACTCATCGCACACGCCTCGGAGGACGTGGGCCTCGCCAACCCCCAGGCCATGGTGCAGGCGGTGGCGGCGGCTCAGGCGCTGGGGTTCATAGGGATGCCTGAGGCGGGGCTGTCCATAACGCAGGCCATAATATTCATCTGCGAGAGCCCGAAATCCAACTCGGTAGTCATCGCAAAGGATACGGCCTTCGCCGAGGCAAAGAGCATACCCGACCAGCCGGTGCCGATACACCTCAGGGATACCAGCTACCCCGGCGCATCAAAGCTGGGGCACGGCAGGGGGTATAAGTACCCCCACGACTATCCCGGCCACGTGGTGGCTCAGGAGTACATGCCTCCCAGCGTAAAGGGCCATAAGTACTACATACCCGGCGAGCTGGGCAGCGAAGGGAAGATACGCCAGAACCATATCAATCAGGGAAGGATAAAGGAAAAATGATAAGCAGGACATCGGCTGAAAGGGTGCTCAACGCGGCCCTGGCCACAGGGGGAGACTTCGCGGAGCTTTACATGGAGGACGGGGAGAGCCACAGCATATCCATGCTGGACGGCGTGGTGGAGAATGCCGCCTACAGCCGCGCCCGGGGCGCGGGGGTGCGCATACTTTCCGGTACCCGTTCCGCCTACGCCTATACGGTGGATATATCCGAGTCCGCCCTTGTGGAGACGGCGAAAAGGGCCTCGGCCATAATAAAGGGCGAGGGGAGCGGCGTGCTGCCCTTCACGGATATACGCGACGGCAACTACAGGTGCAGGATACCATTCTCGGCGGTGGATAACGCAAAGCGGGTGCACCTGTTAAAGCTTGGAACAGACGCGGCGAAGGCTGAGTCCGGCGAGATAACCAAGGTCAGCGCCGCATATATGGATACGGATAAAAAGGTGCTGGTCTGCAACACCGAGGGAGTATGGGCGGAGGACAGGCGTCCGCGCACCCGTCTCGCCTTTACCGCGGTGGCAAGCGACGGCATGGAATTCCAGACCGGGCAGGAGATACCTGCCTTCGGCATGGGCTTTGAGGCTTATGAGCTGATAGACCCCGAAAAGGTTGGGCGCACCGCCGCCCGGACTGCCGTTACAATGCTTCACGGAGTGGATTGCCCGGCGGGATATATGCCGGTAGTCATAGACGGCGGCTTCGGCGGAGTCATACTCCACGAGGCCTGCGTGCATTCATTGGAGGCTACCTCCGTCGCCCGCGGCAATTCCGAATTCTGCGGAAAGCTGGGCCAGAAGATAGCCAGCGATATAGTTACCGCCATAGACGACGGCACACTCCCCGGCGAATGGGGCAGCATACGCTACGACGACGAGGGCAACCCATCCCAGTGCAACGTACTCATACAAAACGGCATGCTTAAGAGCTATCTTGTGGACAGGCTGGGCAGCCGGATAATGAACCAGCCCATGACAGGCTCCGCCAGGCGGCAGAGCTACGAGTTCGCACCCACCTCCAGAATGACCAACACCTTCTTCGCCCCCGGCTACGATGACGAGGAGGAGATGATAAGGACCATGGGAGAGGGGCTTTTTGCGGCTAAGATGGGCGGAGGCTCGGTGAACCCGCTGACAGGCGAATTTAACTTCTCGGTGCTGGAGGGCTACTGGGTAAAGGACGGCAAGATACACTGCCCGGTACGGGGCGCAGCCCTCATAGGCCGGGGGGCGGAGGTGCTTATGAAGATAGACCGAATAGGCATGAATATGTGGTTTGGCCACGGCATGTGCGGCTCGCGCTCCGGCAGTGTGCCTACAAACGTGGGACAGCCCAGGATAAGGGTGAGCGGCATAACCGTTGGCGGAAAGGGAGGCAGACTGTGATGCATAACGGGCTTGACAGGGAGCATAAGGCCGGGATAAAGGCGGACGAGAAAATAAAGGAATACGCCCACAGGCTCATGACCATTGCCATTGAAAAGGGCTGCGACGGTGCGGAGGTATGCGTAAACGAGTCCGATGAGTTCTCGGTAGGTGTACTGGAGGACGAGGTGGACGACTATACCGTAAGCTCCTCCTTCGGTTTAGGCATAAGGGTGCAGAAGGACGGAAGGAACGGCTACGCCTATACCGAAGCTATGGATGACCCGGAGGGCTTTGTGGAGGAGGCCATAGATAATGCGGAGACGGTAAAGAGCGAGGATATACACCCCATGGCGGAGCCTGCGGAGTATCCCGAAATACAAAAAAAGACCGATGCCCTGAAGGACATGGATGAATCGGAAAAGATAGAGCTCTGCAAGGCGCTGGAACGGGAGACAAAGCGGTGCGACGGCCGGGTAAAGCGGGTGGCTTGCTGCAAGGTAGTCACTGCAGGCGGCAGATTCTGTATATACAACACTCTGGGCCTCAGGGCCGAAAGGAGAGACAGGGTATCCTGCTGCTATGTGGAGCCGGTGCTGGAGGATAAGGGCCAGATGCGGGACGGCTTTGCATTCCGGGCAGACGGTGAGGCGCTGGACATAGCGGGCTGTGGGCGGGAGGCTGTCGATGAGGCCATAGCCGCCATGGATCCCGCGCCCGTAGCGCCCGGTAAGTACGATATAATACTCCGCAACGACGCTATGGCAAGCATATTGGGTGCTTTTGCAGGCATGTTTTCTGCCGACGCCGCCCAGAAGGGCCTTTCGCCCCTGGCGGGCAGGGAGGGCGAGGATATGGCGGCAGAGTGCGTCACGCTGATGGACGACCCTCTTTACCCCATCAATCCAAGTCCCTTTGACGACGAGGGTACTCCTTCCGTAGCCAAGGCGGTGATAAAGGACGGAAAGCTGGAGACGCTGCTGCACAACCTCAAGACAGCCAAGAAGGCGGGGGTAAAGTCCACCTCAAACGGCGGCAGGAGCAGCGCCGGCTCGCCGGTAGGCGTGAGAATAACCAATTTTTACATAGCGCCAAAGGAAGGTACGCTGGGGCAGCTCATAAGCGAGCTGGGGGACGGCCTGCTCATCACCGACTTTTCCGGCCTCCACGCCGGGGTGAACCCGGTGAGCGGCAAGTTCTCGGTGCTGTGCAAAGGGCGGCTCATAAAGGACGGCAGGGACGTCCGTGCCGTAAACGAGATAACGCTGAGCGGAGATTTTACAGAGCTGCTCAGATCCATAGTAAGGGTGGGCGGCGACCTGCGCTTCTCAATGCCCGGAGGCAGCTGCGTCGGCAGCCCCTCGGTAATGGTACGGGGCGCCATGATATCAGGCCGGGGCGATGGCGGCCAATAACCGGAAAAAACAGGAAAACAGGGCATTTTGTTTGACAAGGGGCCGTAAGGAAGTGTATAGTTAATATATGATGTGGAAGGATACACCCATTTTTCGGACAGGCCTTCCGAAGCACACATGAACGGAGAACAGGAGGAAAAGGTGTTCGATGTAGGCGACAGCGTGTTTTATCCCATGCATGGGGTGGGTATCGTGGAAAGCGTTGAGGAAAAGGATATGCTTGGCGAAAGGGCCAAGTATTATATCCTGCGCTTCATTACATCGAAGCTTACGGCAATGGTGCCGGTAGCCTCGGCCGACAGCGTTGGCCTGAGACCTGTGATAGACTCTTCGGAGTGCGAGAAGATCTTTGAATACCTTGACGCGGCGGCAGTGTGTGCCGAAAGCGAAAACTGGAACCAGCGCTACAGGGACAACCTGGCAAAGCTCAAGGGCGGCGACATATACGACGTCGCCGACGTTATAAAGTGCCTCAAAAGGCGGGATTCCCTCAAGGGCCTCTCCGCAGGGGACAGAAAGATGCTCATAACCGCCCGGCAGGTGCTCTCTGCCGAGCTTTCGGCTGCCAGTGGCAGGGATATAGACGAAATCCGAGATATTATCGGGTAATATCAAAATAAGGCCAAGGGCCGTTAAACGAAAGGAGTTAAAAATTGGCTAAAAAAGTCGCAAGACTATTGCTCACCCTGGCGGGAGCCGCGGTGGGTGTGGGGCTTGTAGCGCTTGCCAACAGGGTTATCACCTTCCCGGAAGGGCTTACGCTGTATCAGCGCATGCTTCCATGGGGACTGGCGCTTGTGTTTGTGGGTTCGGGTACTATTATTGCAATCATTTTTAATCTTTTATTTGCCGAACCGCTTACCGCCGCCATAAGCTATGCCGAGGCCGGTATGTCAGCAATGCCAGCGGGGCAGCTGCTCTACTGCGTTTGCGGTTTGATCGCCGGGCTCGTTGTTGCATTTTTGGCGAGCACTCTGGTGGCGCGCTTCAAGCCTGCGTGGGTAGTTCTGGTCATAGACGTAATACTGTACATCGCCTTCGGATACCTTGGGTGGAGCGCCATGAGCAGGCGGAAGGGGCAGTTCAGTATGCCTGTTACAGGCGGCCACGGCAAGGCTCACGGCTCGGCACGGCCCAAGCTTCTGGATACCTCCGTCATAATCGACGGACGCATCGCGGAAATATGTGATACCGGCATAATTGAGGGCGAAATAATAGTGCCGAGCTTTGTGCTCAGGGAGCTTCAGCATATCGCGGACAGCTCCGATGGCCTCAAGCGCAACAGGGGCAGGCGGGGGCTGGACATACTCAAGGGCATGCAGGATAAAAAGTCCGTCCCCATCACCGTAGTCAGCACTGACTATAAGGATGTGGACGAGGTGGACGCCAAGCTGATACTCATGGCATCGGAGCTTGGCGGCGTGGTCGTGACCAACGATTATAACCTTAACAAGGTGGCGGCTGTGCGCAAGGTACCCGTGTTCAATATAAACGAGCTGGCAAACGCCCTCAAGCCCATCGCAATGCCCGGCGAGGAAATGAGCGTGTTCGTGGTCAAGGAGGGCAAGGAGGCGGGCCAGGGTATAGGCTATATGGATGACGGCACTATGATAGTCATAGAAAATGGCAGGCGCTTAGTGGGGGAGACGGTGGACGTCACGGTTACAAGCGTATTGCAGACCTCGGCAGGCAGAATGATATTCGCCAAGGTAAAGCAGGCATAGAAAAAGTTGGGCTGATCGCCCGGAAGCTGACCAAACATAAACCAAATATAAAAAATATTAAGAAAGGCCATTATTCTCGTTGACAACCTTGACACGCGGTGTTACAATAATATACTGCGTTAGCATGGTAAATTGCGGGGATTGGCCTTTTTACAGTTGATTTTTCCCACAAAAATCATGCTGGGTATCCTATGCCCACAAAATGGAAATGCTCATATGGAGTGACGCGCCGATAATATAATCCATGGTTATATGGTAATAACAAAGTATAAGGAGTGAACGCGATGGTGCATGAGGTTTACATGGGCAAGAAAAAGCGCATGAGCTTTTCCCGTATCAATGAAGTTCTTGATATGCCCGACCTGATAGAGGTTCAGAAAAATTCCTATCAGCGCTTTGTGGAGGAGGATCTCAAGGAAGTTCTTGACGACATTTCGCCCATTACAGACTATTCCGAAAAGCTCGTCCTTGAGTTTGTAGATTACTCCATAGATTTCGACCATCCGAAATACTCGGTGGAGGAGTGCAAGGAAAGGGACGTAAACTACTGCGCCCCGCTTCGCGTTACAGTTCGCCTTATAAATAAAGAGACCGGCGAGGTCAAGGAACAGCCCGTGTTCATGGGCGACTTCCCTCTTATGACCGAGCAGGGCACGTTCATCATAAACGGTGCAGAGCGGGTAATAGTCTCTCAGCTGGTCCGCTCACCCGGCGTATACTATTCCGAATCTATAGATAAAGTCGGCAAGCACCTCTTTGCCTCTCAGGTGATACCTAACCGCGGCGCGTGGCTGGAGTACGAGACCGACAGCAACGAGATAATGTACGTAAAGATCGACCGCCAGAGGAAGGTCTTTATAACCGCGCTGCTGCGTGCCCTGGGCTACAGCTCAGACGGCGAGATACTGGAGCTTTTGGGCGAAGACGAGCGCCTAAAGATAACCCTCGAGAAGGATACAACCAAAAACACCGAGGAAGGCCTGATAGAGATATACAAGCGCCAGCGCCCCGGCGAGCCTCCTACAGAGGAATCCGCGCGCAGCCTGCTGAACGCCCTGTTCTTTGACAAGCGCTACGACCTTGCCAGAGTGGGCCGCTATAAGTTTAATAAGAAACTCTCCATCGCCTCGCGCCTGCACGGCCTTACTGCGGCGGAGAACGTCATAGCTCCCGGCACCGGCGAGATACTTGCCACTGAGGGAGAAGTAATAAGCCGCGAGGCCGCCGAAGCAATCGAAAACGCCGGCGTACACGGCGTATACGTCGTAGCGCCCGACGGCGCCAGGGTAAAGATACTCGGCAACCTGTTCGTCGACGCCAGGTGCTACCTGAAGTTCGACCCCGAAGAGGCCGGCCTGAACGAGAAGGTACATTACCCCACCTTCATGAAGCTTCTGGAGGAAGCGGGAGACATGGAAGAGGAGGAGCTCAAGAAGTTCCTGAAGGCCCGGGTGTACGACCTTATACCCCGCCATATCATCACCGATGATATAACCGCCTCCATAAGCTATCTTCTCGGCATGAGCCACGGCATAGGCCGCACCGACGATATCGACCATCTGGGCAACCGCCGCATAAGAAGTGTGGGCGAATTGCTCCAGAACCAGATCCGCGTCGGCATGACTCGCCTTGAGCGCGTGGTGCGGGAGCGCATGTCCATACAGGACACCGAGACCGCCATGCCCTCCAACCTCATAAATATCCGCCCCGTGACGGCCGCCATAAAGGAGTTCTTCGGTTCATCTCAGCTGTCCCAGTTTATGGACCAGACAAACCCCCTTGCGGAGCTTACCCATAAGCGCAGGCTGTCCGCTCTGGGCCCCGGAGGCCTGAACCGTGAGCGCGCCACCTTCGAGGTTCGAGACGTTCACTATTCCCATTACGGCCGCATGTGCCCCATAGAGACCCCTGAAGGTCCTAACATAGGCCTTATAAACTCCCTTTCCACCTATGCCCGCATAAACCGCTACGGCTTTATTGAGGCGCCCTACCGCAGGGTGGACGGGAAGAACAAGAGCATAAGCAACGAGATAGTTTACCTCACCGCCGATGAGGAGGACGACTACATAGTGGCTCAGGCAAACGAGCCTACCGTTACCGACGAGAACGGCAGGGTGTGGTTTGCCAAGGACAGGGTCGTTGCAAGAAGGCTGGACGAGATAATCGAAGTAAAGGCCACCGAGACCGACTACATGGACGTATCCCCCAAGCAGCTGGTGTCCGTCGCTACCGCAATGATACCATTCCTGGAGAACGACGACGCTAACCGCGCACTGATGGGCTCCAATATGCAGCGTCAGGCAGTGCCCCTCCTCAAGCCCGAGGCTCCCGTGGTGGGCACAGGCATGGAGTACAAGGCTGCACACGACTCAGGCGTCGTGGTGCTTTCCCGCCAGCACGGCGTCGTAAAGCGCGTTGACGCAAGCCATATAGTGATAGCCGGCGATGACGGCAACGACAGAACCTACAACATAATCAAGTTTAAACGCTCCAACCAGGGCACCTGCATCAACCAGCGTCCCATAGTGGTAAAGGGCGAACGGGTAATACCCGGGCAGGTGATAGCGGACGGCGCCTCCACCGATCAGGGAGAGATAGCGCTGGGACGCAATATCCTCATAGGCTTTATGACCTGGGAGGGCTATAACTACGAGGACGCCGTACTGATAAGCGAAAAGCTCGTCAAGGAAGACGTCTATACCTCCATACATATCGAGGAGCACGAGACCGAAGCCCGCGATACCAAGCTGGGCGAGGAGGAGATAACCCGCGATATCCCCAACGTGGGCGAGGACGCGCTGGCCAATCTGGACGACCGCGGCATTATCCGCATCGGCGCAGAGGTGCAGAGCGGCGACATACTGGTCGGCAAGGTAACGCCCAAGGGCGAGACTGAGCTCACCGCCGAGGAGCGGCTGCTCCGCGCCATATTCGGCGAGAAGGCAAGAGAGGTCAGGGATACCTCCCTCCGCGTGCCTCATGGCGAAGGCGGAGTCATAGTAGACGTAAAGGTCTTCACGAGAGCAAACAAGGACGAGCTGCCTCCGGGAGTAAACGAGCTGGTTCGCGTATACATAGCGCAGAAGCGCAAGATATCCGTAGGCGATAAGATGGCGGGCCGCCACGGCAACAAGGGTGTTGTATCCAGGATACTTCCCGAGGAGGATATGCCCTTCCTGCCCGACGGCACTCCCTTGCAGATAGTCCTGAACCCTCTGGGCGTTCCTTCCCGAATGAATATAGGTCAGGTGCTTGAGCTGCATCTGGGCATGGCCGCCAAGACCCTTGGCTGGAACATCGCTACCCCCGTATTCGATGGCGCTACCGAGGAGGACATAAAGTCCATGCTGGTAAAGGCAGGCAAGGACTGGGACGGCAAGACGGTGCTTTACGACGGCCGCACCGGCGAGCCCTTCGAGAACAGAATATCCGTAGGCTACATGTACTACCTGAAGCTGCATCACCTGGTAGACGACAAGATACATGCCCGTTCCACCGGCCCCTACAGCCTGGTTACTCAGCAGCCTCTGGGCGGCAAGGCCCAGTTTGGCGGCCAGCGCTTCGGCGAAATGGAGGTCTGGGCACTGGAGGCCTATGGCGCTGCCAATACCCTTCAGGAGATCCTCACCGTCAAGTCCGATGACGTCGTGGGCCGCGTAAAGACATATGAGGCCATCGTCAAGGGCGAGAATGTGCCTGAGCCGGGCGTACCCGAATCCTTCAAGGTGCTCATAAAGGAGCTTCAGTCTCTGGGCCTCGATATAAAGGTGCTCAACGAGACAAAGGAAGAGATAAAGATCGGCGAGATGATAGACGACGAGGATGTGGCGCCTATGGACGTCAACATGGCGGGCCTTGAGGATACACCGGACCAGTATGCAAACGACAGCGACTTTGCCGAGTTTGACGAATTCGATTTTGACGATGCAGCCGACGACGGAGATGACTTCGATATTTCCGCAGACGGCGACGATACAGACGACTTGAACTAAATAAGGCCGAAGGGAGATTAAGAAATTGTTTGAGCTTACCAATTTCGACGCTATACAGATTGGCCTTGCCTCACCTGAAAAGATCCGCGAATGGTCCCACGGCGAGGTAAAGAAACCCGAAACCATAAACTACCGTACCCTGAAGCCCGAGCGCGACGGCCTGTTCTGTGAGCGCATATTCGGGCCCACCAAGGACTGGGAGTGCCACTGCGGACGCTATAAGCGGGTGCGCTACAAGGGCGTTGTCTGCGACAAGTGCGGCGTAGAGGTAACGAGGGCAAAGGTGCGCCGCGAGCGCATGGGCCACATAGAGCTGGCCGCCCCCGTATCCCATATATGGTATTTTAAGGGCATTCCCTGCCGCATGAAGATGCTGCTGGATATGTCCCCCCGCTCCCTTGAAAAGGTGCTGTACTTCGCGGCCTTTGTAGTGCTGGATCCGGGCACCACCCCCCTCATGTACAAGCAGGTGCTCTCCGATAAGGAATACCGGGACGCCCAGGCCGAATACGGCCCCAAGTCCTTCCGCGCAGGTATGGGCGCAGAGGCCATAAAGGAGCTTTTGCAGGCGCTGGACCTTGAAAAGCTGGAAGAAGAGCTCCGCAGGGAGATAGACAACTCCTCCGGCCAGAAGCGCAGCAATGCCATCAAGCGCCTGGAGGTAGTGGAAGCCTTTATAAAGAGCGGCAACAAGCCCGAGTGGATAATCATGGACGCAGTGCCGGTGCTGCCCCCCGAGCTTCGCCCTATGGTACAGCTTGACGGCGGCAGGTTCGCCACCTCCGACCTGAACGACCTGTACCGCAGAGTTATAAACAGAAACAACCGCCTCAAGAGACTGTTGGAACTGCGCGCGCCGGATATAATAGTCCGCAACGAAAAGCGTATGCTTCAGGAGGCGGTGGACGCGCTCATAGACAACGGCAGGCGCGGCCGCCCCGTTACCGGCCCCGGCAACAGGCCCCTCAAGTCTCTGTCCGACATGCTGCGGGGCAAGCAGGGACGCTTCCGCCAGAACCTGCTGGGCAAGCGCGTGGACTATTCCGGCCGTTCCGTTATAGTCGTAGGCCCTGAGCTCAAGATGTATCAGTGCGGACTGCCAAAGGAGATGGCGCTGGAGCTGTTCAAGCCCTTCGTAATGAAGAAGCTTGTTGAGGACGCATACGCACACAACATAAAGAGCGCGAAGCGCATGGTAGAGCGTGTAAAGCCCGAGGTCTGGGACGTACTGGAGGGCGTAATAAAAGAGCACCCCGTACTCCTCAACCGCGCGCCTACGCTGCACCGCCTGGGCATACAGGCATTTGAGCCGGTGCTGGTAGAGGGCCGCGCCATCAAGCTGCACCCCCTTGCGTGTACCGCGTTCAACGCCGACTTTGACGGCGACCAGATGGCGGTCCATGTGCCCCTTTCCGTGGAGGCACAGACCGAGGCCCGCTTCCTCATGCTGGCCTCAAACAACATACTGAAGCCTCAGGACGGCAAGCCCGTTACCTGTCCTACTCAGGATATGGTACTTGGCTGCTACTACCTGACCCTCCAGCGCGACGGCATGAAGGGCGAGGGCAAGGTCTTCTGCAGCCAGGACGAGGCCTTCATGGCCTATCAGATGGGCGAAGTCACCCTCCAGTCCAAGGTGAAGGTGCGCATAGAGCGGGAATGGGAAGGCAAGAAGTACCGCCGCGTCATAGACACCTCCGTAGGCCGTCTCATATTCAACGACGCAATACCTCAGGATCTGGGCTATGTGCCGCGGGATACGCTGGACGACATGTTCAAGCTGGAGATAGATAAGCTGGTAGTAAAGAAGGATCTGGGAAAGATAATCGACCGCTGCTACCGCAAATACGGCCCCACCCGCACCGCAGAGATGCTGGATGCCGTAAAGGCGCTGGGCTATAAGTATTCCACCCGCGGCGGCATAACCGTAGGCTTCCAGGATATACAGGTGCCTGCGGAGAAGAAGGAAATTATCGCCAAGGCCGAGAATGAGGTGGCGGAGATAGACAACCTGTTCCACGCCGGTATGCTTTCCGACAGCGAGCGCAGGAGCTACGTCATAAAGGTCTGGGAAGATGCTACCGATAAAGTTACCGATGCGCTGATGAGCTCGCTGGATCCCTACAACCCCATCGCTATGATGGCGGACTCCGGAGCCCGAGGCAGTAAGAACCAGATACGTCAGCTGGCAGGTATGCGCGGACTTATGGCAGACCCTTCCGGCCAGATCATAGAGGTGCCTATAAGGGCTAACTTCCGTGAGGGCCTGACAGTTCTGGAGTTCTTCATAAGCTCCCACGGCGCCAGAAAGGGCTTGGCGGATACTGCACTGCGTACTGCAGACTCCGGTTATCTCACCAGAAGACTGGTGGACGTATCTCAGGACGTCATAATCCGCGAAGAGGACTGTGCCGCTTCCCGCGGCGAACGTCCAAAGGGCATGCCCATAAGCGCCATTATGGAAGGCAACAAGGTAGTAGAGCCCCTCAGCGACAGGCTGCTGGGCCGCTACACCGCAGAGGACGTTTACGATCCCACCACCGGTGAGCTCATAATCCCCTGCAACGAGATGATAACCTTCAGCATACGCGACCGTATAATCAACGCAGGCATAAAGACCGTAAGCTGCCGCAGCGTATTCACCTGCCGCAGCGAGCACGGCGTGTGCGCGCACTGCTACGGCGCCAACCTGGCAACCGGCGGCAAGGTAGACATAGGCGAGGCCGTAGGCATCATCGCCGCTCAGGCCATAGGCGAGCCCGGTACGCAGCTGACCATGCGTACCTTCCATACCGGCGGCGTCGCGTCGGCCGACGATATCACACAGGGTCTTCCCCGTGTCGTTGAAATATTCGAAGCGCGCAAGCCTAAGGGCCTTGCGGTCATCTCCGAGATAAGCGGCCGCGTGTCCCTTACCGAGGGCAAGAAGCGGGAGGCTACCATAACCAACGATGACGGCGAGAGCGCCAAGTACCTTATCCCCTTCGGCTCAAAGCTGAGAGTCAGGGACGGCGACATGGTGGACGCAGGCGACGAGCTGACCGACGGTTCCATCAACCCCAACGATATACTGAAGATAAAGGGCGTAAAGGGCGTTCAGGCATATATGCTCAAGGAAGTACAGAGCGTATACCGTCTCCAGGGCGTTGAGATCGCGGATAAGCACATCGAAGTCATTATCCGCCAGATGCTCCGCAAGGTACAGATAGAGGACGCGGGCGACACTACTTTGCTCCCGGGCGAGCTGGTGGATATATTCGCCTTCGAAAACGAGAACGAGAGGGTTATACTTGAGGGCAAGCAGCCCGCAGTCGCAAAGCGCAAGCTGCTGGGTATCACAAAGGCCGCCCTGGCTACCGATTCCTTCCTATCTGCCGCATCCTTCCAGGAAACCACCAGGGTGCTCACCGAAGCCGCTATAAAGGGCAAGGTAGATCCGTTGGTAGGTCTCAAGGAGAACGTCATAATCGGCAAGCTTATACCTGCCGGCATAGGCCTCAAGCGCTACCACAACGTAGAGGTGCGTGAGAAGGAAGATATCCCCACCGTAACCGAACAATAAATACAGCCTTAAATGGACCCCATGGGCGCGAGCTGTCCATGGGGGCTATTGTATGGAGGATCAGAAATGGCAAAATACACAAGGACAGACTGTCCGCTGTACGGCGGAGAATACTGCAAAAAGCTCAATATGAAGAGCTGCAGAACCTGCACTGTGACAAATGACAACGCCGCGGGCATAAAGGCGGATATCGACGCCATAGAGAGTCTTATGCCGGAGGGCGGTATGGCTCGCTTCTTCGAAGGAGAGGAGTGCGTGCTCTGCAAGGGCGAAAGGAAAAACAGGGCGGATTGCTACGCCATGGCTGATATAGGCCATCCGGAACCCAAGCGGGAGGGAAGGAACGCCATAGGCTTAAAGACAAAGCTACGCATAGGCTCCATGCTGCCGGTGCAGCTTTCCTGCTGCTCCAACTGCCGCAAAAAGCACAATGCCGCTTCTAACCGCGAGGCGGCAGTCACCCTTACCGTGGCAATAATAATGCTGGCCGTGCTGAACTTCACGCCCACGGCCGAGGCCATAGCCGCCATAGGAAGCTACATGCCGCTGCTGCTGTTTGTGATAGTAGTGGGTGGAACGTGGCTTATAGGCAGGGCAAGCCGCAAGAGCATGATAAAAAAGTTCTCCGAGACTACCTGTATGGACATATTCGAGGTGCCGGGCCTTGACGAATTCAAGGCAAAGGGCTGGTTCGAGATAAGCCCCTACAAGGATATGAGCAGGCTGGTATTCTCCAGGGAGCCCCTCAGGCAGGGCCTGTTCACCGCATCGGAGAAAAAAGGTAAGGAAGAGCAAAATATATAGTGTTTTTCGGAAAAAATCATTAAAAAACGTTTGACAGCGAGCCGCTTATGTTGTAGAATACGAATGCTGTACTTTATGGGCAGAGTATGCATTCAGGGCAGTTCTGCGCAGAAGCGGCGGCTTATTTATCGGGAAAAATTCCTCTTCAAGGGGTTGCAGAGGATTTTCTTAATATAAATAACAAATATATTTTGAAAAGGAGAAAACCTAATGCCTACTATTAACCAGTTGGTTCGCAAAGGCAGGGAACAGGTAAAGTATAAGTCCAATTCACCTATACTGAAGCAGTGCCCCCAGCGCCGCGGCGTCTGCACCGCAGTGCGTACTATGACCCCCAAAAAGCCTAACTCAGCTCTTCGTAAGATCGCCCGTATCCGTCTTACCGACGGTCTCGAAGGTACCGCCTATATCCCCGGCATCGGCCACAACCTGCAGGAGCACTCCGTGGTTCTCATTCGCGGCGGCCGTGTAAAGGATCTCCCTGGCGTCCGTTACCACATCATTCGCGGCGCTCTGGATACCGCAGGCGTTGCAAAGCGCATGCAGGCCCGTTCCCGCTATGGCGCAAAGCGCCCCAAGAAGTAAGGAGGTAACAGAATATGCCAAGACGTGGATTTGTACCCAAGCGTGAAGTTCTGGACGACCCTATTTACGGCGGAAAGCTCGTTACCAAGCTCGTCAATCAGGTAATGCTTGACGGCAAGCGCGGCACCGCTCAGAAGGCCTGCTACGGCGCCTTCGATATAATAAAGGACAAGACCGGCCGCGAGCCTCTGGAGGTCTTCGAGGAGGCCATGAACAACATCATGCCCGTTCTGGAAGTCAAGGCCCGCCGCGTGGGCGGCGCTACCTATCAGGTACCTATCGAGATTCGTCCCGAGCGCCGTCAGACCCTTGGCCTTCGTTGGCTGGTAAGCTATGCCCGCGCCCGCAGCGAGCGCACCATGCAGGAGCGCCTTGCCGGTGAAATACTGGATGCCTGCAACAACGCAGGCGGCGCCTTCAAGAAGAAGGAAGATACCCACAGGATGGCCGAGGCCAACCGCGCCTTCGCCCATTACAGGTGGTAAAGCAGACAACAGCATATTTTCAAATGCGGCGTGCAATCGCACGCCGTATCTGTTGAGCGGAGCAATAGCGACAAGGGAAAGGAGGCAGAGGAAATGCCCAGAACCACACCGCTGGAAAAAACGAGAAATATCGGCATAATGGCTCATATTGACGCCGGAAAGACCACCACCACCGAGCGCATACTTTTCTACACGGGAAAAATACACAAGGTAGGTGAAGTGCATGAAGGCGCCGCCACTATGGACTTTATGGTGCAGGAGCAGGAGCGGGGCATAACTATAGCCTCCGCCGCTACCACCACATATTGGCGGGAGCATCGCATAAACATCATCGACACGCCGGGTCACGTTGACTTTACCGTTGAAGTGGAGAGGTCACTGAGGGTGCTGGACGGCGCCGTGGCGGTATTCTGCGCCAAGGGCGGCGTGGAGCCCCAGAGCGAGACGGTATGGCATCAGGCTACCAAGTACAATGTACCCCGCATAGCCTATGTGAACAAGATGGACATAGTGGGCGCGGACTTCTTCAACGTCATAAGCATGATGAAGAAGCGCCTCGGCGCCAACGCCGTGCCCATACAGCTGCCGATAGGCAGCGAGGCGGACTTTGTCGGGATAATCGACCTTGTGCGCATGAAGGCCGAGGTGTATTACGACAACGAAGGTGTGGATATACGCGAGGAGGAAATCCCCGAGCATATGCGCGCCGACGCGGAGCAGTACAGGGCAGAGCTTTTGGACGCCATAGCCGATGCGGACGATGAGATGATGGAAAAGTACCTTGATGAAGGCGACCTTTCCCCAGAGGATATGATCGCCTGCATAAGGAAAAAGACAATAGCAAACGAGTTGGTGCCGGTATGCTGCGGCACATCCTACCGCAACAAGGGCGTGCAGCCCCTGCTCAACGCCATAGTGGACTTCCTGCCCTCCCCGTTGGATGTGCCAGCGCCAGTTGGTACCAGCAAGGATGGCACTAAGGAGATACAGCTCAGATGTGCGGACGACGAGCCCTTTGCGGCCCTGGCCTTTAAGATAGTTACAGACCCCTTTGTGGGGAGGCTGGCCTTCTTTCGGGTATACAGCGGCACGCTCAAGTCCGGCACATACGTTTACAATTCCACCAAGGGCAAGCGCGAGCGCGTGAGCAAGCTGGTGCTGATACACGCCGCCAGCCGTACCGAGGTAGACGAGGTATACGCGGGCGACATCGCCGCGCTGGTAGGCCCCAAGGAGACCGGCACCGGCGACACCCTCTGCACCGAGGGCAGGCCGGTATTGCTTGAATCAATGGAGTTCCCCGAGCCCGTCATAAGGGTATCAATAGAGCCCAAGACCAAGGCGGGGCAGGAAAAGCTGGAGCAGACGCTGCAAAAGCTCTCCGAGGAGGACCCAACCTTCAAGACCTATGTTGACCGCGAGACCGGCCAGACCATAATAGCCGGCATGGGCGAGCTTCACCTTGAAATAATCGTGGACAGGATAACGCGGGAGTTCAAGGTGGAATGCAGGGTGGGCAACCCTCAGGTAGCCTATCGGGAGGCCCTTACAAGGACCGTAAAGACCGAGGGCAGGTTCGTGCGCCAGACGGGCGGACACGGCCAGTACGGCCACTGCGTGGTGGAGTTCAGCCCGGGCGAGCCTGGCTCCGGCTTTGTGTTCGAGAACAAGACCGTGGGCGGCTGCATACCCAAGGAATTTATACCCGCAATACAGCAGGGCATAAAGGAAGCGGCGGGAAGCGGCGCGCTGGGCGGCTACGAGCTGGTGGACTTCAAGGCGACGCTGCTGGACGGCTCCTATCACGAGGTGGATTCCTCGGAGATGGCGTACAAGATCGCGGGCAGCATGGCGCTCAAGGAGGCTATGGAAAAGGGCGGCTGTGTGCTGCTTGAGCCCGTGATGAACGTTGAGATAGTCACTCCCGATGAATACGTGGGCGACGTGCTGGGCAATATTACTTCCCGAAGGGGCAAGATCGTCGGCACGGAGAACCGCGGCGTGACCACGGTGATAGACTGTCAGTGCCCGCTGTCCGAGATGTTCGGCTACGCTACCCATCTGCGCTCCGCAACGCAGGGCCGCGGTACCTTCACGATGCAGTTCGACCACTATGAGCAGGTCAGCGACGCAATCGCAAAGAAGATACTCGGCAAATACTAAAGGATTTGCACAATGCGCGTAAAAACGCGCCTGAATAAAAAAACGACTTATTGAATACGGAGGAAAAGATTCAAATGGCAAAGGCAAAATTTGAACGCACTAAGCCCCATGTC
>ENA-ORNQ01000677-ORNQ01000677.1-human-gut-metagenome-genome-assembly--contig:-NODE-677-length-32237-cov-15.337580_pt1 | contig 32237 bp, 31 predicted proteins | sample MGYA00242116_ERZ509024 | MGnify/ENA primary metagenome ERZ509024 (study PRJEB26280, sample SAMEA2338697) | human gut metagenome | biome: human gut; feature: human-associated habitat; material: faeces...
CAAGGTGCTCCTCGGTGAGGCAGCCGCCGGAGGGGCCGCCGACCTGAACGGACTTGAACTTGCCGGTCTTAACGCCGCCGCCGATATCGAACACGATCTTCTTGAGCGTCGTGCCCATAGGCACCTCGATAAGGCCGGTGTTCCTGATATTGCCCGCCAGCGAGAATGCCTTCGTGCCCGCACTGCCCTCGGTGCCGATGGACTTGAACCACTTCGAGCCCTTGTTGATTATGACCGGCACATTTGCAAAGGTCTCGACATTGTTAAGGCAGGTGGGGGCGTTAAACAGGCCGTGGTCAACGCTTCTGGGCGGCTTCGTGCGGGGAGTGCCTCGGTTGCCCTCGATGGAGGTCGTCATGGCCGAGCCCTCGCCGCAGACGAATGCGCCTGCGCCCTTGTTTATCTTGAGCTTAAAGGTCTTGCCGGAGCCGAGGATGTTCTCGCCGATAAGGCCGTACTCCTCTGCCTGAGCTATCGCCTTTGTCAGTCTCTCGACCGCATGGGGGTACTCGGCACGGACATAGATGCAGCCGTTTTCCGAGCCCGTTGCTACACCGGCGATTATCATGCCCTCTATCATCTTGTGGGGGATGCCCTCCATAATGGAGCAATCCATGAATGCGCCCGGGTCGCCCTCGTCGCCGTTGCAGACGACATATTTTTCGCTCGTCTCCTTATGCGCTGCGACCTGCGCCCACTTTTTGCCCGTGGGGAAGCCGGCGCCGCCGCGGCCCCTGAGGCCGGAGTCGGAAACTTCGCTTATGATCTCATCGCCGGTCATGTCAAACAGCGCCTTTTCAAGCGCCGTATAGCCGCCGACGGCAATGTACTCGTCGATGCTCTCGGCATTTATCTCGCCGCAGTGCTCCAATGCGACATGGAGCTGATTTTTATAAAACGGGATATCCTCCTGCTTCGTGTATGTAACATCGTCACAGGTGTAAAGCAGTCTCTCGACAACTCTGCCGTTTGCGATGGTCTCGTTTACGATATCCTCGCAGTCCTCGGGCTTTACCTTGCAGTAGAAATAGCCCTCGGGCTCTACCTTCACGAGCGGGCCTATCTCACAAAAGCCCTGGCAGCCGCTTTTCTTTACGCCGACGCTGTCGCCGTGGTCGACATGATCCTCAAGGCAGATCTCCGTTTCAAGTCCCTTGTCGGCCAACACGGTCTTGAGCTTTTCATATACGCCGAGCGAGCCGCTGGCTATACAGCCGGAGCCTGCGCACACGAGTATCTTATGCTTCTGCGCCGAAAGCGCCTGGGCGGCCTTTAAGCGCAACTCGTCAAGCTGTTTGCGTGATTCAAGCTTCATCCTTCTCAGCCTCCCTTAACTCAGCGATAAGTCTGCGTGCCTCTTTCGGCGTCATCTGCGCATGGACGATATCGTTGACCATGCACACCGGAGCAAGGCCGCATGCGCCCAGGCAGGCGACACGCTCGATGGAAAACAGGCCGTCAGAGGACATGCTGTCGTCCGGCGTCATGCCGGTGCTGTCGTAAAACGCCTGCTGGATATCCGCCGATTTGCGGACATGGCACGCCGTGCCGTCGCAGACCTTGATGACATACTTGCCCTTGGGGTCGAGCGAGAAGTTCTTATAAAATGTTGCAACACCGTAGATCTTTGCCGGGGTCATGTGCAGCTTTTCGCCGATGTAGACAATGACCTCTCTGGGCAGATAGCGGTACTGCTTCTGGATATCCTGCATGATAGCGATTATCCTTGTTCTGTCATAGCCGTGCTGCTCAAGCACGGAGTCGATGAATGCGTAATCTATCCCGGGCATTACTCTTCCTCCTTCTCGTTTGCGACAAGGCGCTTGACCATCTCAATTGCGCCCACGGGGCAGTGCTTTGCGCACTTTTCGCAGCCGATGCAACGGTCAATGTCCGTAAGCTCGGCTATGGTGCCGGTGTCGCCCCTGAACTTTGGCTCGGATATGCGCAGCACATACATGGGGCATATCTCGACGCAGGCCGAGCAGCCGTTGCAGACTGCGGGGTCGACATGCGGGATGGGCCACTCGTCATGCTCGATTATCTCGTTTTGCATTCCGCTTCTTATCGCAAAGTTCTTGCACAGATTCATGCACAGATTGCAGGATACGCATTTATCCGGATCGATGGTGTGCACCTCGTGCTGCACGCCGGAGATCGCCTGCGTGGGACAGGCGGTGACACATGCGTCGCAGCCGTTGCACACGCTTTCGTTAATTCTGTATGCCATTACCTTGCCCCCCTTATTCCTTGATGCCGAGCTTGGCTAAAAGCTCGTCCTTATCCATGCCCTTGAGCTTCCCGGCGGTTTCCTTGAGCTTTGCGGCGCAATCTTTGACGGAAAATGCGTTTGCCGCCCTGTACGCCTTGAGCATGGGCTTGGGAAGCCCGACGCTGTCGGCCGTGCCGGTCTTAACGAGTGCGTCAAGGGTCATGCTCATGCCGACGGTGCAGCGCAGCTCCCTCGTCAGGAAGGTCACGGGCAGCTTATCGCCGACCGTTTCGGGCAGGACGCTTATTATCTTCGCCGCCACGGGTGCAAGCGGAGCAAGCTTCCTTGCGGCTGCGGCCTTGATGCCGTGGGGCTTTTTGACCATGAATGCGGGGATGAGCGCCAGTGCGACATAGGGGCACTGACCTGCGTTCAGGGCAGCGTCCGTGTAGCGCTCGGCGTAGTCTGAAAGTGTGCCGTTAAAGCCGACATAGCTTCTTGCCGCTGCGCCGACTATGTCCGTGAACATATACGCAAACTCGCCGCCGTACTTTTTGCCGAGAGCCGTGCAGCCCATCGCAAGCTCCTCGCCGATGCCCGTCTTGAGAGCAATGGCTGCAAAGGTGTCGGAAATGTTCGTTGTTATGCCAAACTGAAGCTCGGTTTTCCAAACGCCCTCGCTGCGGGCCTGCATCGCCCATGCGACAGCCTTCGCCGTATGCGTAAGGTCAAGGCCGAGCTCGTGCAGCTGCTTCGTCCAGCGGACGATGAGCTTCATGTCGGAGTTAAGAATATTGCTGCCCAGGAGCACCGCTGCGTTCAGGCTTGGACCTTTTACGACCTCGCTCTCGCACATGGCAGAGCGCTCGCATCTTATCGGGCAGTAGGTGCAGCCACGGTTGACGACATTGTACTTGTCGGCAAAAACCTCGCCGCCTATCTCGTGCGCAAAATCGCAGCCTGCCTTGGAGAAGTTCTCCGTCGGCAGCAGGCTCACCTCCTGCAGGCGCTCGACAAAGCCGATGCTGCCACGCTTGGGCAGAAGCTCGCCGGTTATGGGATGAGCATGCAGATGCTGCGCCCACTGCTTGTGGTTTTCAAGCGCCTTTTCCTCGTCGGCAACGCTGATATCGTGGTTGCCGGTGACGACTATCGCCTTGAGCTTCTTTGCGCCGAACACTGCGCCCAGCGAGCAGGTGCAGGCGTCGTTATCGCCGCTTGCGACCGTCGCAACGGCAGCGCCGTTTTCGCCCGCAGGGCCGATGGTGAGCATGCCGCACTTGACACGGCAGTTGCGCTCCTCATCGATCGCCGCCTGAAGCTCGGCATTTGTCGTGGAGACGGTCTTTCCCCAAAGGCCGCCCGCCTTGTGCAGCGTGAAGTGCTCGTTTAGTATGTCGAGCCACATGGGCTTTTCGCACGAGCCTTTTATGACCAATGCATCGATACCGGCTTTTTTGAGATAAAGGCCGAAGTTGCCGCCGCAGCTTGAATGCGACACCTCGCCCGTCAGCGGCGACACTGCCGAGATGTTAAAGTAGTTCGAGCCCGGTGCGCCCGTTCCCGTGAGAGGGCCGGTGGTGATGACGATAAGGTCGGCGGCGTTTTTGCTGTCGCCAAGAAGCTTTGCCGCCATTGCGCTGCCGCCTATGTATCTGCACCTGTCCTCATCCGACCACGGCAAGACCGAGGTCTCCTGTGTCCCAAGGTCAAACAATATGACCTTGTCCATGTACGCCGAATAATTTGCCATATGATCCCCTCGTATATTGAAATTTGATTATCCTCTTTTTATCGCCGATCCCATCGGCTATACCTTATATATAATAGCAATTATATGCTCACGCTCCCGAATTTTCAATAGACAGCGTTAATGAATTGACGAAAATTGCTGGTTCTTTTTGCCGTTATTGCAGTATACTCTGTACCTTTTCGACATTTTCGTCCGAATATTCAATCTCCGATGAGTAAAGCCGCACAAGCTCCGAAAGCTCCTGCGGGCACAGTTTTTCGAGCGCACACAGCAAACGCACGCTCAAAAACGCAAAGGAAAGGGTCTGCGCAGAAGCATCATTGAAGTGGCGGTAGACGAAATATTCCGCCAAGCGCTCGTACTTTATTCCCTCCGGCTGCGGCAGCGGAGCGGAGCCGCCAAGGCGCCCAAGGCACTTTGTCCACTCATCATCGAGCCGCTCTAAGCCGAGGTACAGCTCCGCAATTTGCGAGAGCGTGAAATCGGGCATCGCTGCCCCGACAAGCGTGAGCGCCCTGTCCATGCGTTCGTATAGCGGCGTACTCTGCCCGGCGAGAACGGCGAAAATTTCGTCACGAACCGTCGGCTCGGGCACTTGCCCGTCGGTCTCGATGATAAGCTCAAGCGGGGTGTCCCGCTCAAGCAGCAGGCGCACCGCCTCCTCGCAGCACAGGCCGAGCCCCGCCTCGATGCGGTCGGGGTACTCGTTATAAAATCTCGGGTGCTCGGCGCAGATATCGCACAGGCTTTCTTCGCCGAGAGTGAGTATGAGCCTGCACAGGCCGTCCGGCTGCAAAAACGGGCAGTCCTCGTTTTCGGTGAGCGCAAAATGCGGCGTCGGCGTGCGCTCGATGCTCCGACGCACCGTGTCGCCGATATCGCCCGTGAGTGCGTCATAAAGTGCCAGCGTGTCCTCATCTATGTCTATCTCCCAGCCACGGCAGCAGCTGTGCCGGCAGCGTGATGCGGTGCAGGAAAAGTCAAAATAAAAATCGGGGTAAACAAATATCATCATCAGCACCTCCGGCTATGATAATACCATTTCCCCGACGGAAAGTATACATTATGTTTGCAAAACTTGACAGATGCGCACTTTTTGCACTATATTAGCATAAGCAAGAGGGGAACGGCAAGCCTCCTACATAAAGGAGGTGACAACATGACAGTTTCAGAAGTCATCGCACTGCTCAACCTGTTAGCCGTTGTTATCTTTGGAGTTATCAACATAACCAAAAAGAAATAACCGCCCCCCAGCACGAGAACGGTTAATTTCCAAGCTATAAACTTATCGAGGTCAGGCGGGACCGTTGCAGCGGTCGCCCCCCTTGTTTATGATAATACCACTCCCCGGCGAAGTCAATAGGTCACAATCTGCGCAGTATGTCCGATACTGCGCACATTTTTTGAAACGCTTTTGCCGTTTCGTTTGTCTCTTAAGTGAATGGGAGTTGAAGCAAACAACAAATTACCTTAAACGCTTCCGACAAACCTTATGGCCTTAACATATAACTCACTATCTTCAACTTCCATTCTTATCGAAAGGACGGTGAGCGTTATCCCGAACTCATACAGCGAAACCGAACAGGGATTTTCCGATGTATATGCGCGCAACATTGACGCCATTTACCGTGTTTGCTTCTCTTTTTTGAAAAACAGTGCGGATGCGGAGGATCTGTCGCAGGACACCTTCCTCCGTTATCTGGACCGTGATGTGAAGTTCGAGTCGGCACGCCACGAAAAAGCGTGGTTCATCGTGACGGCGTCGGCCCGTCGTTCACCCCCAAGCCCACCGAAGCGCCGAAGTCCACCGACACACCCACCCCCACGCCCACGCCCACGGGCGATGCGTGGAAGGCTGAGTTCGAGGCCGACCTCAAGGAAAGGTACGGTGTCAAGGTCGATCACTACGAGTTTATCGGCGGCACGAGCTATCAGGCTTATGTCAGGATAAACGACGAGATCGTCCCCTATGTCTGCATTGATTCGGCTACCGGAAATTATCACGGTTAAGCCGGTGTCCGGGTTGCCCCCTGATGCGAAAGCATCGGGGGCAATTTTTTCGTGAAAAAATTTTATTTTTGGCATTGACAATTGACATCGGCGGTAGTATAACATAATTGAACAATCGTTCAAGTGTTCAATTATGATTTATCGGAGGAATAATGATATGAAAAAGACCTACAAGATCGATGTTGACTGCGCAAACTGCGCTTCAAAGATGGAGCAGGCCGCAAAGGACACCGCCGGCGTTGCCGACTGCGTCGTCAACTTCATGGCGCTCAAGATGATCGTCGAGTTTGTCGATGGTGCAGATGTCAAGGCCGTCATGCAGGATGTCCTGAAAAACTGCAAGAAGGTCGAGGACGACTGCGAGATCTTCCTTTAATGAGTGATCGCTATGAATAAGAAGCAAAAAAAGGTTCTGCTGCGTATTATTATCGCAGCAGTTTTGATGCTGATATTTGTTATCACCGACCCGCAGGGCTGGCTCGGCTTTGTGCTGTTTTTGATCGCCTACCTCACCATCGGCTACGATATCCTCATCAAGGCCTGCAAGGGCATCAGGAACAAACAGCCGTTTGACGAAAACTTCCTCATGGCGGTCGCAACGCTCGGCGCAATGGGCTTAGGCGACTACAAGGAAGCGGCAGCGGTCATGCTGTTTTACCAGACCGGCGAGCTTTTCCAGAGCATTGCCGTCGGCAGGAGCCGCCGCAACATTAGCCAGCTCATGGATATCCGCCCCGACTACGCAAATATCGAAAACGCAGACGGCGAGCTTGAGCAGGTCGACCCTGATGAGGTCGCAATAGGCTCGATAATAGTCGTCAAGCCCGGCGAGAAGATACCCATCGACGGCACCATCGTCGAGGGCAGCACCACGCTCGACACCGCCGCCCTCACCGGCGAGAGCGTCCCCCGTGACGCCAAATGCGGCGACGAGGCGCTCAGCGGCTGCATCAATTTAAGCGGCGTAATCAAGATCAAGACCTCCCGTGAGTTCGGCGAATCGACAGTCTCGAAGATACTTGACCTCGTTGAAAACGCAAGCTCGAAGAAGTCCAAGTCAGAAGCGTTCATCACCCGCTTTGCAAGGGTGTACACCCCCGCAGTGTGCGCAGGCGCACTGGCGCTGGCGATCATCCCGCCGGTGGTGTCGCTTGCCATGGGCAACCCCTCGGCGTGGGATGTGTGGCTTTACCGTGCGCTGACCTTCCTCGTCATCAGCTGCCCCTGTGCGCTGGTCATCAGTATCCCCCTCACCTTCTTTGCCGGCATAGGCGGTGCGAGCAATGCAGGCGTTCTCGTCAAGGGCTCAAACTACCTCGAAGGCCTGTCCGAGGTGCGCAATGTCGTGTTTGACAAAACAGGCACGCTGACCCGTGGCGTGTTCGAGGTCAGCGGCGTGTATAATAACACCGTTGACGAAGCGGTGCTTTTGGAGTACGCCGCCTACGCCGAGTGCTACTCCGACCACCCGATAAGCAAGAGCCTCAAGGCAGCCTACGGCAAACCCATCGACCCCGAGCGTGTGGCGGATGTGCATGAAATCAGCGGCAACGGCGTCACGGCGGTGTTTGACGGCAAGTCCGTTGCAGCGGGCAACGCAAGGCTCATGTCGAGCCTCGGCATCGAGGTTCCCCCCTGCAATGAGCCGGGTACGCTCGTGCATGTGGCGGTCAACGGCACTTACTGCGGCGTGATCCTCATTTCCGACAAGCTCAAGGACGGCGCAAAGGATGCAATTGCGGCTCTCAAGCAAAGCGGCATAAAGAAAACCGTCATGCTCACGGGCGACGCAAAGCGCATCGCCGACGCAACGGCAGCCGAGCTCGGCATCGACGAGGTGTACAGCGAGCTGCTGCCGGCCGACAAGGTCAGCAAGGTCGAGGAGCTTTTAGGCGGTCTCGGCGGTAAGGAAAAGCTTGCGTTCGTCGGCGACGGCATCAACGATGCCCCTGTGCTCTCCCGTGCCGATATCGGCATCGCAATGGGCGCTTTAGGCTCGGACGCTGCCATCGAGGCGGCGGATATCGTCCTCATGGACGACGACCCACGCAAGATATCAAAGGCCATCCGCATCTCCCGCAAGGCACTGCGCATCGTGCACGAGAATATTTATTTTGCAATCGGTGTTAAGGTCATCTGTCTTGTGCTTGTCGCCGTGGGTATTGCGAACATGTGGTTCGGCATCTTCGCCGATGTCGGCGTCATGGTCATCGCCGTGCTCAATGCCATCCGTGCGCTGAATGTGAAAAATCTTTGATTTTAGGGCAAAATGTTGTATAATACGATTAAAGGAAGTGACGAAAATGTCCGATGAAATTCGCACCGAGCAGCTCGACGACGAAAAAGAGCACGAGCGGCTCAGAAAAATTGTTGAAGAGAAAATGCCGCCGGAGGAGGATATCTACGACTTGGCGGAGCTGTTCAAGACCTTCGGTGACTCGACGAGGATGAGGATACTTTTCGTCCTACTCGAATCCGAAGCCTGCGTGTGCGGCCTTGCGTCGGTGCTGAACATGACCGACTCGGCTATATCGCACCAGCTTCGCATACTCAAAAATAATCGGCTCGTAAAAAGCCGCCGTGAGGGCAAGTCCGTGTACTACTCCCTCGCCGACGACCATGTCCGCACCATTGTCAGCCAGGGCATGGATCATGTAGAAGAATGAAAAAAGCGACCCGTTCGGGCCGCTTTTTTCATTCGCATTTAAAGTGTTTTTTTATTGCTTCAAACGAGCGGTCGCTCAGGTCGTGCTCCATTTTGCAGGCATCGGATAGCGCCGTCTCCTCGTCCACGCCGAGTGCCATCAGCGCCTTTGACAGGACGATATGCCGCTCATATATCTTCTCTGCGATCTGCCTGCCCTTTTCCGTCAGCGCAATGCGGCCGTCGGCGTCAACGATAATGCAGCCGTCGGCCTTGAGCTTTGCCAGCCCCCTGCTGACCGACGGCTTTGAATAACCGAGATCGTCGGCAACGTCGACCGCCCGAACGGTGGGCTTTTTCTTGCCCAAAACCAATATGGTTTCAAGGTACATTTCGCCGGATTCGTGCATGATGATACTCCTTAATCTGCTTTTTGGTCTTATTATATCAGTTTGCCCACGGAAGTCAAGTTGCTTTTGGCTAACTTGACGAAAGATTTTTGAGCATCCTGTGTAATAATAAAATTTTTTGTTTTTTTTCAAAAAACCTATTGACAAGTTAGCCGAGGGTAACTATAATAAAGCCATAAGTTAGCTAAGGGTAACTCAAACTGATGTCCGAGGCTTCTGCATATTGACCGAAACGATTTGCTACCTCAGATCCTTTACATCAAGCCAAGCCTTAGGATATTCCAACTTAAACTTAGTATACTTCCTTTCTAAAATCCCCCCATACACCTCTTCGGACTGACATGACCGACCGGCAGGCCGAAGCTCAGGCTATGACACCTCTCTCAATGACAAATGCCTGAGAAGATGAACCTCAGGGGCCGGCAAGCCGGTACCGTACTCTTCAGATGCTTGTACGCTCCGGCCCTGCCGTTCCCCTGAGGCTCGGAAAAACCAACTAACTAACAAGCAACCTTTACCTTCCCTTTTTTGATCTCCAACACTTGCAACTAACATCATTTGCGTACAGTTTAATTTCACACAACAGAAACAATGCCATAACCGGCCTGCGAAAGCAGTGCGGAAACTCCTCAAAATATCCCCCAATAAACACAGAACTTTGCGCAAAGGAAAGCCCGGGTATTCGCCTTGAATACCCGAGCTTTTCCGTGTAAACAGCCCCCGTGCTTTGTGCACAGGGGCTTGTGGTTTATTTAGTTGCTTTGATGCTGACTGCGCTGCTCTGTGCGGAGTTTGCATTGGAGTTGGATGCGCAGACGGCTTTGACCTTGTAATAATATTTAGTGTTTTTCTTTGCACCGCTGTTTATGTAGCTCGTCTTGGTCGTGCTGTCCCAGTAGCTGAAATTCTTGCCGTCGGTGCTGCGGTAGACATAGTACTTATCTGCACCCGTGACCGCTTTCCAAGTAATTTTAGGTTTGCCGTTAGATGTGGTGATGCTCACGGAGGGCTTTGCAAGCGAGGTGAGCAGGCTCTTTGTGCTGCTGTTTGCGGAAACGACATTCTTGCCGTTCACGACTGCAACGGCTTTCACACGGTAGTAATACTTCGTGCCGGATGCCGCACCGGAATTGGTGTAGCTGGTCTTGGTCGTGCTGTCAAAATACTTGAAGTTCTTGCCGTCGGTCGAGCGGTATATCCAATACTTCGTTGCGCCCGAAACTGCCTTCCAGCTCAGCTTCGGCTTGCCGTTAGAGCGATTGATGCTCACGCTCGGAGCTGCCGGCTTGCACAGGATGCCCTTAGATACGCTGTAGTCAGAGGCATAGTCCTTGCCGTCAACCCCAACAACAGCCCCAGCAACAGCCTTAACTTTATAGTAGTAAGTCGTCCCAATGGAAGTTGAGTTGTTCGTATAGCTCGTTTTTGTCGTGCTGTCGTAGTAACTGAACTTCTTACCATCGGTGGAGCGATAGATCCAGTACTTTGTCGCACCGTCAACTGCGCTCCAGTAGATTTGCGGCTTGCCCGCCGAGGTGGTTATCTTGAGCTCGGGAGCCTTGGGTGCAGGCTTGTAATTGGGGTCTGCCGCACCGCAGCGTGTGCACTTACCGTTTTTGTAGCTGTGACCGAGGGCGGCTACATCTCTCGTCTCGCTTGCATTGCAGCGTGTGCAGGTTTTGGTCTCCGTGCCCTTTGCGGTGCAGGTCGGAGCTTTGGTCTGCGTCCATGCACCGTAGCTGTGCCCAAGGGCTTCAACATCCCTTGTTTCTGTTGCATTGCAGCGGGTGCAGGTCCTGACCTCAGTTCCCTTTGCGGTGCAGGTCGGAGCTTTGGTCTGCGTCCATGCGCCGTAGCTGTGACCGAGTGCATCGGTGTAGCTGTCAACATAGCTGTCGCCGCATGCGCAGGTGTGTGTAGTATAACCCTTCTCGGTGCAGGTGGGTGCTGTCACAACTGCATCGTGGTGATGTCCCGTTGCGGGTATCTCTTTGTAAGTTGTGTAGTTACAGCGAGAGCAGGTGTCATATGCTTCCCAACCAATCTCTGTGCAGGTCGCTGCCTTTGCTGCGTGGTGTGTTGTGTTGTGCCCAAGGGCTTCAACATCCCTTGTTTCTGTTGCATTGCAGCGGGTGCAGGTCCTGACCTCAGTTCCCTTTGCCGTGCAAGTCGGCGCTTTGGTCTGAGTCCATGCGCCGTAGCTGTGACCGAGTGCGTCGGTGTAGCTGTCAACATAGCTGTCGCCGCATGCGCAGGTATGTGTGGTATAACCCTTTGCCGTGCAGGTAGGTGGCGTTACAACTGCATTGTGGTGATGTCCCGTTGCGGGTATCTCTTTGTAAGTTGTGTAGTCGCAGCGGGAGCAGGTTTCGTATGCCGCCCAGCCCTTTTCGGTGCAGGTCGCCGCCTTTGCTGCGTGGTGTGTTGTGTTGTGCCCAAGGACTTCAACATCCCTTGTTTCTGTTGCATTGCAGCGGGTGCAGGTCCTGACCTCAGTTCCCTTTGCGGTGCAGGTAGGTGCTTTGGTCTGCGTCCAATTGCCGTAGCTGTGGCCGAGGGCGGGGATTTCGGTCACGCCGCTTTCGATAGCGCCGCAGCGGGAGCACTGCACGCCTGCCGTGTGTCCGGCTTCGTTGCAGGTTGCCGGTTTCTCGCCGACTTCGACCATCGAGTGACCGAGAAGCGCCGTAAGATTATCCTTATACTCGTCTCCGCAAACGGAGCACTTGTGCAGAGTGTAGCCGCCCTTGAGGCAGGTCGGCTCTACGACGGTCACAACATAGTCGTGCGGCAGAAGCTCGTCGTTTCTGGTTTCGGTTTTTGAAGTGCCGCATACTGTGCATTTGTAGACATCGTAGCCATGCTCTGTGCAGGTCGGCTCTACCGCTTTTGTAAGCTCATAATCGTGCGGCAGCTGCTCTTCGCCATTACTTTTATTTAAAATTTTTCCGCACTTGCTGCACTTATACACATCATATCCGGCGTTGCTGCAGGTTGCTGCAACCGATTTTATAAATACATGCTCGTTACGCTGTTGCCTATCGTCACACTCGTCAGGCTGCTACACCACCGGAATGCATAGTCTCCAATGCTCGTTACGCTGTCGGGTATCGTTACACTCGTCAGGCTGCTGCAGTTGTAGAATGCATAGTTGCTGATACTCGTAACGCCGTCGTTAATAACGACGCTTGTGATCGAACGATAGTATTTCCCCCAGGGGGCTGATGTTTTAGTGTTCCCATTATCAGAAATAAGATCATAGTTGCACATCTCCCCCGTGCCGCTTATGGTGAGCGTGCCGTCACCATCCAGCGTCCATGTGAGGTTATATCCGCAGGTGCCGCCGGCAGTTGTGTCTGCAATCGCAGACATTGGCAGCAGACTTGCGAGCAGCAGGACGCACAGCAGGACGCTAACTATCTTCCTCTTCATCGTTTTCCTCCTTATATTTATCTGCGAAAAATTGTTCTCTATAGAACAATTTTATAACCGCCCGTCGCCGCCTGTCAATCGAAACCATATGTTAACTGTAACAAAAATAGCCTCCCATTTTTGGCCGGAATGACGAAAAACGCCCCTGCGCAAAATGCGCAGGGGCGTTGGTGGCTGCGGGTTTAGTCACAGCATTTTAATGCCCTTGACGGCGAGCATGAGACCCATGGTGATGATGAGGACGGTGCTCACTTTGAGGATGTATTTGTTATATTTTCTCGTCATCGCATCGCCGAGCAGGCCGAACACGAGCATCAGCGCCGCACCCAAACCGACCGAAGCTGCGGTCTTGTCATCCATACGGGTGCTCAAGAACTTTGCTTCCTTTTTAAGATCAAAGCCCATGGTTTCGTCCTCCGTAATTTTATATTTACCGCTTGGTAAATATAAAATACCGCATTGTGGTCGATTTGTCAATACTCAATCGTCTGCGGCGTGACATTCGCATCGTGCGAGCAGAAAATGCCCACGCATTTGGGGTCTGCCTGCATCGCTTTGAGCCACTGAATCGACTTGCGCTGCCGCTTGCGGGCAAAGCCGTAGCCCGGGATGACAAGGTCATCGATGTTGCGCTGCGAGAAGGCGACATCGGAGGCGAGGATCGCAAATTCGTTGCCGTAAATTCCGTCGGCGGCGTTTACAAAGCGGCCTGACGGCGCTTTGTTTATCATGACCGCCATCTGCCCGTCGGTGTGGCCGGGACAGGCGATGCACAAAACGCTGTCATCGCCGAAAAGGTCGAAGCCTCGGCCTATGGGTCCCTGCGCCGTGCCGAAGTAAAACGGGCGCTCGATGATGTCCTTGTACGGCATGTAGGTCTCCCACACCTGCCGGACACGGTACACCGTGCGGCACGACCAGAAATACTCGTGCTCGGCCATGACGATGCGCTTTGCCTTGCCCGCAAAATCCTTGAGGGCGCAGGTGTGGTCAACATCGTTGTGGGTTATGAGCACAAGGTCGATGTCCTCGGGGCGGATGCCCATCGCCGCAAGCTGCTCTTTGGCGGTCTGACCTTTTTCGACCTGCGGACGGTAAAAGTCCCGCAGGTACTTTGGCATGACCTCATTGCAGTCAGCAGACAGCCCTGTCTCGACCAGAATTTTGCCGTGTACGGGGTGCTCGACGAGATACACGCTCACAGGGAGCGTCACCCGCTTGAGTGCGCTGTCTTTTATATACGCCATGTTCGCCGGTATCGTTATCGTTCCGCAGTGCAGAATGTGAATTTTGATTGCGTTTTTATCCATGACCACACGACCTTTCAGCGCAAATGCTACCACAAATTTACCAATCGGTCAACAAAGGGGCATTAAAAAAGCACCCGTGGGTGCTTTTAGGAGACTTTGAACATGTCCTCTATGGGAGCTTCGTGGAAGAGGGTGAACTTTTCGGCCTTGGGCAGGTCGTGGCCGAGGTCTGTCAGCTCTAAGCGGACGGACTTGCCGCCGGGGGCGGTGAAGGTGAGCGCCATCTCGCCGGTGAGATCAAAGCTCAGTTTGCCGTTTTGCTCGGTGCAGCCGAAAATGACCCTCACGGCATCGACCGGACACTTGTCAGTCTCGGCAACGCAGCTAACGCCCGACCCGGGGCTCGGCTCAACGCCCAAAAGCTCGGCGGCATACAGCGATGCACGGTAGCCGATGGCAAGGCCGGGGCACTCGTGGCCGTGATGCTCGGCGCACTTTTTCCAAAGCTCGTTATTTATCATGGCATTTCCTCCTCAGTATGGAACGATGACTCTTATACCCTTGTGCTCGATGATATCGACACGCAGGTCGTAGACGGCCTGAATAGTCTCGGGCGTGACTGTCTCGACCCCGCCGAAGGAGAACACCTTGGCATCCTTTACGAACAAAAAGCGGTCGCAGTGGCGCATGGCCAAATTGAGGTCGTGGATGACTATCGCAGCGCCGATATTTTTCTCCTGCGCAATGTCACGGATAACATGGAGCATCTCGTGCTGATTGTTCGGGTCAAGGCTGCTTGTCGGCTCGTCGAGCAGCAGATACTTCGGCTGCTGCACGAGCGCACGGGCGAGCATGGTCTTCTGAAGCTCGCCGCCGGACAGCTCGTCGAGATACCTCGACTCAAGGTGCCGCAAATTGAGCATATCGAGCACCTCGGCGACGATGCGCTCATCCTCGGCGGTGACGCCCCATTTGATATAGGGCTTGCGGCCTAAAAGCACTGCGTCAAACACCAGGGTATGCGTCGGCTGGGTGCTCTGCGGCACATATGCGACCGACTGCGCAAGCGTTCTGCGCTGCATATGCTCGATGCTCTGTCCGTCAACGAGAACGCTGCCGGAGGTGGCGGGATTTATCCTGTCGATGCACTTGATGAGAGTGCTCTTGCCTGCGCCGTTATTGCCGAGCACCGCCATGAACTGACCCTGCTCGAGGTGAAACGACACATCATCGAGTATCTTTCTGCCGTTTTTTGAATAGGCAAAGGAGAGGTCCTTAACTTCAAGCACGCTTGCTGCCCCCCTTGAAAAGAAGATACAGGAACATGGGCGCACCGAGGAACGAGGTTATGGCGCCGATGGGCAGGATAACGGGCGAGATGACCGTGCGGGCGACCAGGTCGCCGCCAAGCATGAGCACCGCTCCCATGAACGCCGAGCCCGGAATGAGCCATGTGTAGTTTGAACCCACGAGCCTGCGCACGATGTGCGGTGCGCACAGGCCGATGAAGCTTATAAGCCCGATATACGACACGACGGTCGCCGCAACGAACGAGCAGGCGAGGATATTTATGACCCTCGTTCTGCCGACATTCACGCCGAGCGAAACGGCGGTGTGCTCACCGGCAGCAAGAGCGTTGTAGCTCCAGCGGTTGAGTATGAAATACACCATGAAAACCGCAACAACAACGGTGATGACGAGAATATCGCTGCGAGTAGTGCTGCCGAGATCGCCGAAGGTCCAGAACACGAACGACGCAAGCTCCGTTTCGCTCGCAAAATACTGCAAAAGCGTGGTCGCACCGGAAAAAAGCGCACTGAGCGCAACGCCGGCAAGCACCATTGCCTCGGGGCCGATGGCACGAAGCTTCGAAAGCCCCAGGATGATGACGGAAACCAGCATACTGCTTACAAATGCACAGACCGACACCAGAACGGAGTCGGCAAGTCCCGCCGTGCCCGCTCCGAGCACCATTATTGCAAACGCCGCGCCGAAGCTTGCGCCCTGCGAGATGCCCAGTGTGGATGCCGAGGCAAGGGGGTTATTGAGTATCGCCTGCAAGATGCAGCCGGTCACGCCGAGGCCTGCGCCGCACACGATGGCGGTGTATATCCTCGGCAGGCGCACACCCTGCACGACGGCGTTTATGCGCTCGTCAGCCGTGCCGAAAACGCCCCGTACAAGCTCTGCGACCGAGGTCGAATACGACCCGCACTTCAACGAGATCAGCGCAAACACCAAAAGCAGCACGGCAAGCGCCGCAAGCACAAGGATGTTCTTATATTTATTTTTGGCGTATGCGCTGTCTGTCTGCATTTTTATCTCCGTTTACTTTGTGATATCAACCGGTCCGAAGCTGTAGCCGGCTTCGTTGAGGGTCGAATAGAAATCGTCTGCGCCGAGGAACATCTTGAAGATCTCATTTGCCTTCTCAACGGGGTCAACATCGGCAAAGGCCTCAGGATATATGACCGTTGCCATGTAATACATATCCGCAAGCGCAAGCTCGACATTCGTTGCGCAGAAGCGGAAGCTTATCTGCGAGAACACACGGTTTTCCTTGACGGCGGTCAGGCTGTTGTAGAACGCCGGATTTTCCGCATACTGTTGTTTTACCAGATCGAGGTTGCTTGTGTCAACAAAAATATAATCGGGGTCTACCTTGAGCACCTGCTCGATGTCCATGTCGAAGGCGCCGGACTTGCCGGTTGCGTCGGCGATGTTATTCCCCTTGAGTGCGGCCAGCGGTGCGTAGCCGGCCTCGGTGCCCTCAAAGCCGTGAGCACCCTTGAAGGTCACGCCTGAGACATACACGGAGGGGATCTTGTCCTTGTCGACCTTCGCGACACGGTCGGCGATATCCTGCTTCATCGCCGTGAGGTAATCGGTGAGCTCCTTGGCTCTGTCCTGCTTACCGTAGACCTCGCCGAGGAGGTTTATCATATCAAACACCGCATCGTCCAGAAGGCCCTCGACCATGGGGATGGTCACGACGGGGATGCCGGTTTTCTGCTGATAAGCGTCGGCGGTCTCCTTGTCCATATTGGCAATGATGACATCGGGGTTAGCGGAGATTATCTGTTCGTCGTAGGTCTCGCCGTTGTTGCCGGTCTGGGGAAGCTTCTCCCACACATCCTGGTGCAGGTACGCAAACGGCTTCTGAGCGCCCACGCCCAGCTCGTTTTCCTCAACGCCGACGAGAAGGTCGAGCGCATCCATGTAGGTGGTAAAGCGCAGCGAGCCCACGCCCACGCAGATGACGGACTTGACGGTCTCGGGGATGGTGACTTCCCTGCCGCAGGCATCGGTGACTACCTTCGTTTCGTCGTTTGTTTTGTTGTCGTCGTTTGTGCCGCCGCAGGCGCACAGGCTGAAGAGCATTGCAAAGGCGAGCAATGCGGCTATGAGTTTTTTCATGCAAATTTTCCTTTCAAAATGGATTTGTTAAGATTTTAATACACGAAAAGCCCCGCCGCAAGCCCCCCGGGGGGATACTTTTTCGCAAAAATTGCTTCCCCGACGAGAGGAAGCAATGATTTTTATTTACGCCGTGCACGGATCCGCTCGAAGGCGCTGTGTGCGTTTTTGAGGTGCTCGGAAAGCGGGATATCCGACTTGAACGGCAGCAGGAAGTTCGTTTTCTGGGCAAATCGCTCGTGGTTTTTGCGGATGTGCGCCTTGAGGTTTTCGTACTTGATGATAATGTCGTTTTTCTTTGCGAAGGCACGCAGCTTGGTCACGATGCCCGCAGAGTAGACGATGTCGATGGTGAACACGCCGAAGAAAAAGCCCACGACGAACAGGAACTCAAGATTGTTGCCCAGCCACACCAAAAGCTCGGTCACCAGAGGGTGCAGCAGGAAATAATACGCTGCGCCGATCGCCGCCCAGATGGCCGAAAACAGCGGGCAGATGATGCCGTTTAAGTTGCCCCAGTTGTTGCTGTAATCCCACAGACGCAGGTTATACACCTTCAGGCTCACGATACCGGCAATGTACTCCACCGCCGTCATTGCGGCGGCCATCATGACGAGCACCGCTATCGTGCCGCCGGTCGTGGCGACAAGTCCGCTTTTTTCGCCGAAGTCGGCAAGCAGGTACAAAAAGCACAGGCCGAAGCCGTAAAGCGGAACATACGGCCCCACGCAGAAGCCCGGGTTTATCCACTTGTGCTCGGGGTTGGAGTCGGAGAAGAATTTGCGGAACACGACCTCCATCACCCAGCCGGCGAGCGAGCCGAGGAAAAACAGATAAGCAAGGTACAAAAATATCATTCATTCACCGCCACAGAAAGTTTATTACGCTATTTATATCAAAAAATACGGCGCAGGTAAACCCCTATATCGTCACATTCTGTCAAATTTTTTGTCATTTTGCCTCACTTGGCAAGGGAACATATTTGTTGTAATTTTTTAAATTTTATGTTATTCTATAATCGGAGGGATAAATATGGCCACTTTTACGAAAAAAGCTATCCGCAACGCTTTTCTGACCTTGCTCGACGAGCACCCCTTAAACAAGATCACCGTTAAGGACATCACCGATGTCTGCGGCATGACCCGCAACACCTTTTACTATCATTACGACGACATTCCCGCCCTCATCGAGGAGATTTTCATAAGCGAGATAGACCGCATCATAAACACCTATCCATCGCTTGACTCCATTGAGGAATGTCTGCGTGTCGCCATGGGCTTTGCCATGGAGCACAAGAAGGCTCTTTTGCATATATACAAGTCCTCGAACCGTGACATTTACGAAAATTATCTCTGGGAGATCTGCCGCTACACCGTCACGACCTATATTGAGACCGCCTTCCCCGATGCGCCGATATCGGCCGAGGATAAGGAGGCCATCATCCACTATCTCAAGTGCGGCTGCTTCGGCATGGTGATAGACTGGATGAACTGCGGCATGAACGATGCCACCCGCCGGAAGCTTCTGCGCATTTGCGAGCTCAAGCGGGGCATGGCAGGCGAATTAGTTAGCCGAAGCATTAAAAAATCCACCTGACGGTGGATTTTTTACTCCTATCTGAGCGCCTATCTGACCAACGGGAGTTGAATTGAAATGAACGAAAAAAACGGCGGGATAAGCTCCGCCAGAATGGGGCAGATGCCGGAGGGCAAGCTGCTCCTTACGCTTGCGGTGCCGATAATGCTGTCGATGCTCGTGCAGGCGCTGTATAATATCGTTGACAGCATCTATGTCGCTCAGGTGTCCGAGGACTGCCTGACGGCGCTGTCGCTGGTGTTTCCGGCGCAGAATATCATGATAGGCCTCGCCACCGGCACGGGCGTCGGCGTGTCAAGCCTCATATCCCGTGCGCTTGGTGCTAACGACCGTGACAGAGCCGGCAGAGTTGCGGGCAACGCACTGTTTTTGTGCCTGTGCTGCTGGGCGGCGATGTTTGCCTTCGGCGTGTTCGGTGCGCAGTGGTTCGTAAACACGCAGATAGACGATGCCGCCGTGCGTGACTACGCAGGCTCTTATCTTGAGATAGTCTCCGTGGGCTCGATATTCCTGTATTTTGAGATAACCTTCGAGCGCTTTTTGCAGTCGTCGAGTCTGACGAAGCTTTCCATGTGGACGCAGATGGTGGGCGCAGTGACGAATATAGTGCTCGACCCGTTTTTCATCTACGGCTGGTGCGGCCTGCCCGCAATGGGCACGGCGGGCGCAGCGGTGGCAACGGTGATCGGTCAGGCCGTCGGCGCCGGGCTGGGTCTTTTCTTCCACCTCAAGCGCAACCGCGAGGTCCCGCTCGGGCTTAAGTTCTTCCGCCCCAACGGACGCATCATCGGCGAGATTTATGAAATTGGCTTCCCGTCCATCATCATGATGTGCATAGGCTCGCTGACCAACTACATCATGAACCTGCTGCTCGTGTCGTTTACCAAGACCGCCGTCGCCGTGTACGGTGCGTACTTTAAGCTGCAAAGCTTTTTCTTCCTGCCCGTGTTCGGCATAAACAACGGCCTTATCCCCATCATCGGCTACAACTACGGTGCAGGCAAGGTCGACCGCATCCACCGCACGATAAAATACGGCGTGCTGTTTGCGGCGGTGTTCATGCTGACGGGGCTTGCCCTGTTTGAGCTTGCTCCGGGGCTGCTGCTGTCGGCGTTCAACCCCTCGGCGGAGATGCTCGATATCGGCACCCATGCGCTCAGGCGCATCGCCGTCCACTTCCCCATTGCGGCATTCTGCATCGTGGCAGGCTCTGCGTGTCAGGCGCTCAACAAGAGCATGTTCTCGCTCATCACAAGCTGCATGCGTCAGATATTCGCCCTCATACCGGCGGCGTATCTTCTGAGCCTCACCGGCGATGTGAACAACATCTGGTGGTGCTTCCTCATAGCCGAGATCGTGTCGTTTGTCTTCAGCTTCTTCTTCCTGCGCAAGGCCATGCGTGACGCAGATAGACGATTACTTGCATAAATGTCTAAAACTCCCCAAAAGGGGAGTTTTTTTATGATAAAATATTAGCAGTCTCTGCAAGTTTGTATATTGAAAACGCTGATTTTTTGTGATATAGTGGGCTAAGTTTAGGAATTAACAATTTTATTCTTTGGGGGGGCCCGCACAAAGCGGTTTCGGTCAACCGTCACGGCGGATATGCCCACAAGGCAAATTTGAAAGGATTGATGTAATGAGCAAGTACTCCGGATACATGGATAAAGTTGCGAAATTCGACCTTACGACCGGTAAGCTCGAAGACTATCCGTGGAGCGACAAGGAAAAGGAACTGTACCTCGGCGGCAAGTCGATGGCCGCCAAAATTCTCTACGACCACCTGACCGGCAAGGAGGAGGCACTGTCCGAGGAGAATGTTATCGTTATCTCTACCGGACCTCTCACCGGCACGGGTGCTCCCAGCTCCGGCCGCTTTAACATTTCCGCAATTTCCGCAAAGACCGGCACCGTCGCCTCCGCAAACTGCGGCGGTACCTTCGGCTACTACCTCAAGAGAGCGGGCTACGACGCCCTTGTTCTCACCGGTAAATGCCCCGAGCATTCCTGGCTCGAAATTTATAACGACACCTTCACTCTCCGCAATGCCGACAACGAGGATGTATGGGGCAAGCGCCCGGCGGACGCCGAGCAGCAGATCCGTGACCTTCTCGACAGAGACTACGGCTGCCGTGTAAAGTGCGGCATCGTCGGCATCGGCACCGCAGGCGAGGAGCTCGGCGAGAACGCCGGCGTTTTCAGCCGTGACCGTGCCGAGGGCAGCTCCGGCATCGGCGCAGTGTTCGGCTGGAAGAACCTCAAGGCCGTCGCCGTTTCCGGCAACAAGCATGTCGTTGTCAGCAACGAGAAAAAGACCGTCGCATGGAACAAGAAGTGGGTAAGCTACCTCAGAGAGCATCCCATCACCGGCGAGCAGCTGCCGAAGCTCGGCGCACTTAGCATCGTCGGCACTCCCGCACTCACAGACGGCGGCAGCACCGCACCCGCAGCGGAGACCGCAAAGGGCTGCCTTTCCTGCCCGATCAAGTGCGTGCACGCAGTTGAGATAAACGACGACGAGAGCAACGTCCCCGAGAAAGAGCCGCTTGCACTGCTGTGCGGCGACGAGCTCAGCGGCTTCCCCGCATTTCTGGACAATCTCGGCATGCGCATCGACGGCGGCAGCCCCAAGGCAAAGGCTGACCTGAGCATGCTCATGGAGGATCTGTTCGAAGCCATCGAGGCCACCGGCCAGTGCCCGTTCACCGGCTATGCCATCTTCCCCGCCGTGCTGTTTACCGATCCCAAGAGTCCGATCACCGTTTCGTTCAACAAGAAGGTCGCAAAGTTAGGCCCCGTGCTGAGCATTCTCAACAAGCACCCCCAGCTTCTGTTCTTCCCGCTGTCGGTGTTCCATCACGACCGTGAGATGAAGTATGCCGTCGGCATGAAGATGAATCTCGGCAAGTACCTCCGCTGCGGCGAGCGCGGCTACGCCCTTGAAAGATACATGACCACCCTGTTTGCAGGCGCAAGCGAGACCGACGGTGAGACCACCGAGGTCGAGGCCAAGGACGGCGCCGACAAGCTCAAGAAGGCATATTTCGCCGTTCGCGGCTGGTCCAAGGACGGCGTTCCCTCCGAGGATGCGCTCAAGAAGTTAGGCATCAGGAAGGGCAATCAGTAAGCTGCAAAAAGCGGCAGAATGGAGTAAATTATGGCTTATAAAATTACCGATAAATGCAACGGCTGCGACGATTGCGCCCAGCTGTGCCCCGTAAGGGCCATCTCCGGCGAAATGAAGGAGCAGCACGAGATCGACCCCAACCGCTGCATCGACTGCGGCGCTTGCAGCCATATCTGCGAGTACGAGAGCATTCTCGATAACGAGGGTAAGGCCTGCAAGTTCATCCCCAAGGAGCAGTGGAAAAAGCCCGTTGTCGACACCACCGTGTGCGACGGCTGCGGCATCTGCGAGGAGGACTGCCCCGCATACTGCATCGACATTATCCCCAACGAGAAAAACCCCATCCACAATGTTTCGTTCCTCGCCAGACCCGAGGATTGTCACGGCTGCGGCGTCTGCGAGAGACACTGCCCCATCGATGCAATAACGATGAAATAATTTTCTACATAGGAAAAATCCCGTTCGTTACGAACGGGATTTTTTCTTGCTCGTATCTTCTTTACAAACAGCAGGTAGGCCAGGGCAAGACAAATGATGATATCGTAAAAATGCGGGCCGCCGTAGAACACGCTCGAAATGAGCGTGACTAAGATTATGCCGACGGAAATCAGCCTGCCAAACACGCCGCCGGACTTTACAAACCATGTGAGGTAGGCGAGCACCGGCGTGAGCAGCGTGAACGCCGCCCAGCCGTAGACAAAGCTCCAACCCCAAATGCCGTTGGTATATTCTGCGACAAGGTAATATGTAATGAGCATGCCTGCGCAGAACAGAAAAATATCAAGGCAGGCACGGCGGCGGCTGTCGCAGCCGAGGACGATGACAACACCGACAAGTATCCACACGGAAAGCTCGGAAAACACCGAGCACAGTATCTGCGTGTAGATATCGGCGAGGCGGGTCAGCGCTCCGGCGGCAAGCCCCAAAAGCAGCATTACGAGGGGATTATAAATTATCTTCTTCACTGTCGGCGGGCTTCCTCTCGGCAATAACCTTGCAGACCTTGCAGACGGTCTGGACCGTTTTCAGTGATTTACTCATTAAATTACTCCTCCGTTATCCTCGGGTATTATGATCCATGCAATAAAGTACGCAAGCACGCCGCATACGCCGCCTAATTTCTTGTCTCTTGTGCTTCTGAAAAGTCTCTTTTTCATTTGTGTGTCTCTCTGTGCTGCTGAGCAGCGGTCAAAATGTTTTTCATGAGCATCGCCCTCGTCATCGGCCCTACGCCGCCGGGTACGGGCGTGATGAACGCCGCCTTCTTGGCGACCTCATCAAACACGACATCGCCGAAGAATTTCCCCGTCTCGGGGTCACGGTTCATGGCGACATCGATGACAACAACGCCGGGCTTCACCATGTCGCCGGTTATGAGCCTCGGGCTTCCGGCGGCAACGACCAATATATCCGCCTGACGGGTCATTTCGGCAAGGTTTTGCGTGTGGCTGTGGCAGCACACGACCGTGCCGTTTGCCCGCAGCATCAAAAGCGCCATGGGTCTGCCGACGATGTTGCTGCGGCCGACCATGACGCACACCTTGCCGTCAAGCGAGATGCCGTATTCCCTGAACATCTCCATGATGCCCGTCGGCGTGCACGGCCAGAGCGCAGGCTCGCCGACTATCATGCGGCCGACATTCATCGGGTGGAAGGCATCGATATCCTTGTCGGGGCGTATGGCGTTTATGACAACGCTCTCGTCTATATGCCCGGGCAGCGGAAGCTGCACCAAAATGCCGTCAACGCTCTCATCGGCGTTGAGTTCGCCTATAAGCTCCAAAAGATCTGCCTGCGTCGTCTCCTCGGGCAGGTCGCAGCGCACGCTGTCGATGCCGCACTTTACGCAGTCACGCTCCTTGTTGCGCACATATATCTGTGAGGCGGGATCATTGCCCACCAGCACGGCGGCAAGCTTCGGCTTTCTCGGAAGCTTGGCAGCCTCGGCCGCCACCTCGGCGCATATTTTAGCGGCAAGCGCCTTGCCGTCAATTATTACTGCCATATAAATCACCTCTATACATCACTGTAATTGTATCAAACTACCGAGCGTTAGTCAACAGGGTGCCGTCCGCTATCGGGCGAAATTGCGTCCCTCATGCTTGATTTTTGGTCGCTGTGTGGTAGAATAATGTTTACTAATCTGAAAGCGAGGCTCGCTATGGGCAAACTGAAATATCTTATCCGCCGCATCGCCGGGATGAACTACAGGCAGTTCTTCCAAAAGATAGACGAGGTGCACGAAAAAAGCGGCAAGTGCAAGCTGTTTATCTTTTTCGACATGGTCTGGTGCGGCCTTGTATATCAGGCAGGCTACATGGATTATGCCCTGTTTGAGATGTATGACCTCAACCGTGCCCAGCGCAAGACGATAGTCACGAGGGGCATAAACAACGGCTTTATCAAGCGCTTCAACGACCCGAAGTACATGCCGGAAATTGAGGACAAGCTCAAATTCGCAAAGAACTTTTCCGAATTCATGCACCGGGACTGGCTGGATATGTCCACCGCCACGAGGGAGGAGTTTGACGGGTTTGTGAAAAAGCACCCCGTGTTCATGTCGAAGCCTGTCGACGGCATGTGCGGCAAGGGCATCGAGAAGATAAACGCCGCAGAATATGACGGCGACCTGTACGAGCACCTCAAAAACGGCCATCAGGTCATACTTGAGGAGTGCGTAGTGCAGCATCACGATCTCATGGCGCTGCACCCCAATTCCGTAAACACCTGCCGTGTCATCACCTTCACGCAAGGCAGCGTCACCAATGTCGTGGCGGCGTATCTGCGCATCGGCAACGGCCGCTATGTCGATAATTTCAACAACGGCGGCATGGTCGTTCCCATCGAGGAGGACTGCGGAAAAATTATATATCCGGCGCTGGACAAGAGCCACAATCTTTACGATGTGCATCCGCTCACCGGCGTTGCGATCAAGGGCTTTCAGGTGCCGCTGTGGGACGAGGTTCTGGACATGGTCAAGAAGGCCGGACAGGTCGTGCCGCAGGTGGGCATAGTCGGCTGGGATGTGTGCGTGACGGATAACGGTCCGCTGCTTATCGAGGGCAACGACTTTCCCGGGCACGATATCTATCAGCTCCCGCCCCACCGCACAAACGGCATCGGCGTCCTGCCGAAGTTCAAGCGGGCGATGAATTTATAACGCACCGATAGGTTGATGGACAGACTAAACTTTAGTACGCACCCACCGGTCGGGCTACCGCAGTAACGATCAGTAGATGCGTAAATCCGTATTGAAAGTAAACTTTTCTTTGTTTCGCCAAAGAAAAGTTACAAAAGAAACGCGACCAAAGGCGTTTAACCACCCTTTGGAATCCCGGTACGGGGTATCGGTGCACCGGTCGATTTGGCTGCGGAGGTTTAATCCTCTGCGAATAGTTTTGACTGCGCCTATTTAACAAACTGCGTCAGTTAAACAGGTGCGAAAAGCTCGCACTGCACCGATAGGTTGATGGTCAGACTAAACTTTAGTATGCACCCACCGGTCGGGCTGACGCAAAAGCGATAAGCAGAAGCCTAAATGCGTATTGAAAAACCACCCTTTGGAATCCCGGTACGGGGTATCGGTGCACCGGTCGATTTGACTGCGGAGGTTTAATCCTCTGCAAGGAGATTTCGGTGCGTCCGTTCGCCCAACAAGACAGCGCAAGCTTTCTAAAACCGCCCTTTGGAAACCTACACGGGGTATCGGTGCAGCGGTCGATTTGACTGCGGAGGTTTAATCCTCTGCAAGCAGATTTCGGTGCGCCCGTTTAACGGACTGCGTCGGTTAGATAAGTGCGAATAGCTTGCAGTGCACCGATAGGTTGATGGACAGATTTAACTCTAAGATGCACCCACCGGTCGGGCTACCGCAGTAACGATCAGTAGATGCGTAAATCCGTATTGAAAAAAAAGCTCCCCAATGGGGGAGCTTTTTTCATAGTCTGTGGTCTCTCGGCATGGAGTTGTAGTGCTTCATCATCGGCTTTTCGAGCATTTTTACAAGCTTTGTGTCGAGGTTGAACCAATACGCCGCCACGGTGAACAGAAACAGCGAAAACGCCGTTATCGATGCGGTTTTTATTATTTTCATTTTTATATTCCCCCTTATGCTTTACCAGCATTCGTCGTCGTCAAAATCGACAAGTGACGGATCGAGCGGCTCGGCGTTCATGACCGTCTGCATGAAGGTGTTGACATCGGCACGCATATCACGGCGGCTTATCGAGGTCGGATCCATGAGGTCCTGACGCACGGTGCACATGAGAAGCCCACGCTTCTTTGCGCCCTCCTCGAAAATGCCGTTTATTGCGCCGACACCCTTGCAGGATATCTGGTCAAAGAGGATTATCATGTCGCAGTTATACTCTGCATACTTCTGCCACAGGTCGTCTACCATGACCTCGTAGCCGCCCTTGGTGTGGGCTCGCATGGTGGAGGTCTGGAACATCTTTGCGATGCCAAACAGCATATTTTCACGGCTGGAGGTGTCGATCTGCTCGGTGCCGTGGATATCTATCATCTCGCACACGCTGTCGATGCCCCAGCAGTTGAGTAACCAGTTGTTGAAGTTTGCGTAGTTGTTGCACGGGGTATTCCACAAGATCGCACGGTAGCGCACGGTCTTGGGGAACTTGCGCTCGGCGACCTGCTTTGCAAGCAGCTTGTTGACCTTGAGGTCGTTATCGAGAGCCCTCTGCACGCCGCAGACGGCCTGATGCTCAAATATGCGGTACAGCCATGCGGTTGCACCGGTGTGCGGCGGGATATCCGTGCGGTTGTACTCCCACTTTTCAAACTTCGCCCTGTTCTGTGCGTTCCATATCTCGCAGGCCTCGGCGAGCTTATCCCAGTCGTACTTGTTGCCCGTGTGCTTTTCCAGAAACTCCACGGCGGACTTGAACTCCTCGACCGCATACTCCTGCACATCGTCACGCAGCCAGCGCAGCGGAATATTTATCGGCTGCTCGGGCAGGCCGTGGCGGCGGGTCTGCACGGCGGTGGTCATGATACTGCCGTCGCAGGGCATATTGCACGAGAGCATACAGCAGCCTATCTTCGGGAAATCGTCCTCGATGGCAACACCCGCCTCGTATGACGGCAGCGGGCACACATCCGCCGGAAGGCCGTACAGCTCCGACTGCTCGATGTAATGCACGGGGGTGTGCTGATTTATAAGCGAGGGCAGGTACACGGGGAACATCTGATACAAAATGACGGGGTTATCGGGCAAACCGCGGCACATGAGCTGCGGAACCAGCTCATCCATGCAGATTATCTTTTTGCTCAGCTCCTCGGCCTTTTTGCTGCCCGGGTGCAGGTTCATGTCGGCGCTGAAAATGACATCGAACTGGCTGGTAACGACATCGGCAAGGTAGTTGAGGTTATATCTTGCGCCCTTGAGTCCGGCGCCGCGCATACCCTCGCAGATGCGGTCGAAGAACGAGGGAACGGTCAGGTAGGTGTACATCCAGCGGTAGCGCAAAACGGCCTTGATATTCTGAATGGGGTGGCCGAGCGCCCATTTTATGAGCTTGCCCCAAAGCACGCACCACTGACCGTAGTCAAAGGCGGTGTCCTTGAGTCCACGCCACTCACGGTGCTTGTAGATGCCGGTTTTCGGCTGCATATTATCTGCCATGCGCTTTGTCATTTTGCCTTACCTCCCTCTTGAATTTTCTTTATCTCCAAGCTCTCGACAAAGGCCTGAACACGGGTCGAAAGCTGACCCGAGCCACGCACGACATACTCACGGTCAACGCCTATCGTCGGCACGCCGTACTCGTCACGCATTATCTGCGTGTTGAGCATACGCTCGTAGCCCCAGAAGTCGCAGAACTTGGCCTGCTGATAGATGATGCCGTCGGCATGGTACTCATCGACAAGCTGTTTTACATAGTCGCGCCGCTCGGTGATCTTCTCGGACGACATGAAGCGGGGGCACTGGTTGGTCTCAAGATAATTTCTGCACACCTGCGTCAGAGCGTCCTCGGTGTCGTTCAGCTCGATGCGCTGGCGGCCGGGGTATGCGCCGAAGCAGTAGCGGTCGGCGGCGACATAGCAGCGGCAGTTTTCGAGTATCTCGGAGAAAGCGTAGTCGTCAAGCTCGCTGCCGACGACAACGACCCTCGCCCTCCACGGGTTCACCGGGTCGGGCTGACGCTCTTTAAGCTCGTCGAGCGTTTCACGCAGGTACGGCAGGATGAGATAGGTCGGGCAGGTGTAGCTTGCAATGCAGAGAATGTGGAACTCTCTCGGCGTGATGACGGGGTTTTCCGCCTTGCGCAGCTCCGATATCTCCTCAAAAATGCCGCACATCTCGTTGTGCTGCTCGACGGCCTTGCGGATGGCTTCATCGGAGACATCAACGCCGTACCCGGCGCTGAGCTTATCGAGAAACTGCGCCTTTATCTGACCTATGTACATCTTAAGTCCGTGGGAGGACACCTTCATCGGTGCGTCGATGATGCCGTAGTCGAACTTTGGATTGTCGATGAGCTGCATCTCGTGGAAGTTCTCCACCACACGCACCATCTGCTGGCAGGTGTCGGACGAGGCGTAGAAGTCGATGAAGTTGTACCCGCCCTCGAACGCACGCTCGAACAGCGCACGGGCGTAGCCGCAGATGAAGCTGGTCATGTAGTACTGGCTGATATCCAGCGAGCCGGTGTTGGGTGCACTCAGGCGGACGCTGAAGGCGCTGCCGCAGTTGAGCAGTACCTCGGGCACATAGTAGCAGGTGTAGCCGACCGCCACCCTGCCGTCTGCCTTGGCCTGCATGACAAGCTCGTTGTTGGCCTGATCGAGCAGCTGCTCAAAAAATCTGATGTGTTTCAGGTCTTTCATTTTCTCCCCCACAATATCATTTTTTGGGTCTCAACACAGTCATTCTACCATATGAACTTTGACAAAACAATCACTTTCTTGCCGTTTTGCGCTCTTTTGTCGCATCTATAAACGCCTTGACGCCGCCCTTTTCACGGTTGACGACCTTTAAAAGCGCATACACCTGCTCGTCGTTAAATATCCCGGTCATGCGGGCGATGTTGCGGTAGGGAACATCGAGGATGTACATGAAATTATTCGCCGCCATCTTTTTGCCGCAAAGCAGCAGTCCGTTTCGCACAAGGCGCACGCCGTTGTATATCGCCTTGCCGAGCCCGCCCCTGAGGTATTCGCCCTGACTTACGCAGTCGTTGAAGCCGAACGGCGCTTCCCTGTCCCAATTACACTGCGGGATGGGGCGACCCAGAAGCGCCTCGAACGCCGCATCTGGCACCGCCATAACATCTCCGGTGTAGTACGGCGCAAGCTCGGGGCTATCATAGAGCTTTTCGGTAATGCCCTTTCTCGTCACCGTGCCGTGCAGGCGGATATCCCGGCTCGATGCACCGACAAGTATCTCATACTCGCCCGACTCGACGACCCAGTCATTGTGCTTCGTGCTCCACAGGGCAAAGCTGCGGTCGGTAAGCGTAATTTCCGCACGCTTTTTCTCGTTCGGTGCAAGTGTAATGCGCACAAAGCCCTTGAGCTCCTGCGCCGGGCGGAATGTGCCGTTCGTTCTCGGCGCAATGTATAGCTGTGCAACCTCTGCGCCCGACATTTTGCCCGTGTTTTCGACAGAAAACGACACCGTGTCGCCGTCTATCTTGAGGTCGGAATACCTGAACTGTGTGTAGCTCAGGCCGTAGCCGAAGGGATAGAGCACCGGCTTTTGCGCCGTGTCGAAATAGCGGTAGCCGACGAACAGCCCCTCTCGGTATTCGCTCGTTTTCTCACGCCCGGGATAGTAGGGCGCAGAGGGCATATCCTCATAGCGAAGCGGGATGGTCTCCGAGAGCTTGCCGCTGAAATTTGCCTTGCCGGTCAACAGTCTCGCCATCGCCGTTGCACCCGCCTGACCGCCGAGGAAGCCGTGTACGACCGCCCTTGCCCTGTCCTGCCACGGCATTTCGACCGCCCCGCCGCAGGAGAGGATAACGACGATGTTGCGGCTCACGGCGGAAAGCGCCGTCAGCAGCTCAAGCTGATTTTCCGGCAGACGCATATCGCTGCGGTCGATGCCCTCGGCCTCGCCGCCCTCGTCAAGGCCGAGAAACAGCAAAACGGTCTCGGCTCTCATCGCAAGCTCGCAGGCCTTGGCGCACAGCCTCGAGCTGCGTCCGCCGCCACGGCGATAGCCCGGCTCGAAGCCGACTATGCGCACGCCCTCCGCCCTGAGCGCATCGAGGGCGTTGTCGACCCTTGTCGAATTCACGAGTGAGCTGCCCGCACCCTGATATCTCGGCGTTTTCGCAAAGTCGCCGATGACGGCGACGCTCCCGCTCCTGAGCGGCAAAATGCCGTCGTTTTTTAACAGCACCGCCGTCTCCTCGGCAAATCCGGCAGCAAGCCGATGGTGCTCGGCCTTGTCATAATGCTTGTAGTCAAACGCCTTGCGGGTCGTGAATATCATGTCGAGAATTTTATCGACACGCTCGTTCAGAAGCTCCTCGGATATCACGCCGTCACGCACGGCCTGCGCCACATAGCGGTCGGTGTCGCCGCCGGAGTACGGCATTTCGAGATTGTCTCCGGCAACAAGCGCCTTGACCCTGTCGTTGTTGCCGCCCCAGTCGGTGACGACCATGCCGTCATAGCCCCACTCGCCGTAGAGAATGTCCTGCAAAAGGTGGGTGTTTTCGTTGGTGTACTCGCCGTTTAAGCGATTGTACGAGGTCATGACGCATTTGACCCCGCCCTCCTTGACCGCCATCTCGAACGACGGCAGGTAAATTTCACGCAGCGTGCGCTCATCAACGACCGAGTCGTTGGACATACGCCGCAGCTCCTGCGAATTTGCCGCAAAATGCTTGACGCAGGCGGAAATTCCGTTTGACTGCACGCCCCGGATCAGCGCCGCCGCCGACTTGCCCGACAGGTACGGGTCCTCCGAGAAATACTCAAAGTTGCGGCCGCACAGGGGGTTGCGCTTGATGTTGCAGCCGGGGCCTAAAAGCACGCTTATGCCCTCGCTCGCAGCCTCGAGACCGAGTGCCCGGCCGAGCCGCTCTATCATGTCGGTGTCCCATGAGTTTGCAAGGCTCGCCGCCGTGGGAAAGCAGGTCGCAGGCACAGACTTGTGCATGCCTAAATGATCCGACTGCCACTCCTGCTTGCGCAGGCCGTGCGGGCCGTCCGACAGCAGCATCGAGGGGATGCCGAGTCGGGGAATGGGCTTGGTGTGCCAGAAATCCATGCCCGAGGTCAGCCCTGCCTTCTCCTCAAGCGTCATTTTGTCGATAAGCTCCCTGTACTTCATGGCGAGCCTCCTTGGTTTTTTCTCTATTATACAATAATATGCAGCATATTGCCACAGTAATATCAATGTGGTAAAATGTCGGACGGGTGATAGATATGGAAAAACTGATGATGATAATCAACCCCGCCGCAGGCAGGGGCGGATATAAGCAGGGACTGCCCGAGGCACTGAAGCTTTTAAGCGACGCAGGCTGCACGGTGTCGCTGTTTTTCACACAGCACAGAGCCCATGCGACCGAGCTTGCGGCCGAGCACGCAGCCGAGTTTGACAAGCTCCTTGTTCTCGGCGGCGACGGCACGCTTGCCGAGGTGATAGCGGGGCTCATGACGCTGGACGACCGCCCTCCGGTGGGCTATATCCCCATCGGCACGGCAAACGACATTGCCCGCACGCTCGGCCTTGTGAAAAACGACATTTTGGGCGGCGCCCGCAGGTTTCTTAACGGCAAGCCCATGCCGTTTGATGTCGGCAGGCATGACGGCGGATATTTTAACTATGTCGCAGCCTTCGGCGCATTCACCGAGGTCAGCTACGCAACTCCGCAGGACGCAAAGCGCTCGCTCGGTCAGGCGGCGTACCTCATCGGTGCGGCAAAAAGTCTGGGAAGCCTCAAGCCCCGCCATGTGCATGTCGAGTATGACGGCGGCGAGCTCGACGGCGAGTTTCTCTACGGCGGGCTGTCAAACTCCTACTCCGTCGGCGGCACGGTGGCGCTGCCCCGTGATATCGTCGATCTCGGCGACGGTCTGCACGAGCTGATCCTGGTGCGCAAGCTCCCCAGCGCAGCATCCGTTCTGCCGCTGGCAGCTCAGGTCGTCGTGGCGCACGACTTTTCAAACGAGAATATTATTATATTGCAAACCGGCCACGCAAAATTCACCTTCGATGAGCCGGAAACATGGTCCTTCGACGGCGAGGACGGCGGCGCACATCTGGAGTTGACGCTCGAGACCTGCCCGCAGGCAATAGAGATCATATGCTGATAGAATTATATGCGAAAAAGCTCCGGCAACTATTTGTGTATTGCTGAAGTGAACCCCAAAAGTTAGACAAAATATTTATTAAGCGACCTGAAGGGTCTG
>ENA-ORNQ01000679-ORNQ01000679.1-human-gut-metagenome-genome-assembly--contig:-NODE-679-length-32184-cov-10.184755_pt1 | contig 32184 bp, 17 predicted proteins | sample MGYA00242116_ERZ509024 | MGnify/ENA primary metagenome ERZ509024 (study PRJEB26280, sample SAMEA2338697) | human gut metagenome | biome: human gut; feature: human-associated habitat; material: faeces...
GCGAACGCTGTTCCTTGTCATGAGTGTCTATTTGCAGAACGCTCCTCTGGATGAACCGGTCTACCAGTTCATGGACAGGAAACGCGCCGAGGGCAAGCCCTACCGCGTCTACATGATGGCTTCCGCCAATAAGTTTCTGCGGATCTACTACGCCACCGTGAAGGCCTATCTGGAGTCGTTGGAACACACTGCCTGATCTTCGCCATAAAGCCATTGGCTGGCCGCCGTTTCATTTTTGAGATGCGAAGCGGCTTGGTGCGGTGCGGCATTTTTACAAGCTGCATTGCCTTGAAATTTCTACTTGACTTTTCTTAGCAGGTCTTTCGATATTGTTGCTGCGATTTTTATTTTCGATTTCCCGCACCGATATCGTAACATAAGGATTGACTTTTGAAAATAGGTAATGTATCATTTCAATAGATACACTATATCGATGCAAATACATTCTCTAATGAGGAAACAGCTTATGGGCGTTTTAGGAAAAGACTTATTTGATTTACATCGGCCGCAGACAAACACCAAGGTCGCATTCGGCGCATCGGCCTATTGGGTAGAGGATAGACCGAAGCCGCAGCCGTATGGAACGGTGTTGACGGAAATATTGAACCTTGATGTCGCACCGTTTCAGGAATTGCTGGATCGGCTGAACACAGCCGTTCAAGAAAAAAGTGGTGATGTCCTGCGTGCTTACATGGACATGAAGAAGGGGCTTGCTTCTCTGCCGCTCTACCGGCTGTATCTGGAGGACTTTCGCGTCTTCGGCGATATGCCTGTTGAGGAATTTGTGCTCGGAGAAGCACAGGATGCCTTTGCAGAGTTCATGATGCAGGAAGATAACGCTCTGCCCGCATTCATGCAGCAGCAGATCGACGATATTCGATTGATTCAGGAACGGTATGCGTGGTTCCTTGACGGCGTTTTTTCAGACGCGATATTTGAAAAGAAAAAGGGCCAGAAGAAAATTCCTATGGCGCCGATGATCTGTTCGCGCGGATATGAAGCTTTTATCAGCGGCGTCAGTCTCGGCGAAAACCCTGAGACAGACGCGCCGCCAGTGAAGACGCAGTACCGCATCCGCGGCGAGAAGGAAAAAGCCGAGATCGTCGAGAAGATGTACTTCGACCGGCTGCTGGATTTTGTCTATGTGGAGTTCATGAAGGGGCTGCAGAAGGGATTTGTGCCGAAGCGCTGCGCCAACTGCGGGCGCTGGTTTTTGCAGAAACCCGGAGCAACCTACGCCTATTGCACCGGAGCTGCACCGGGGCAGGACGGCAAGACCTGCCGTGAGATCGGCGCGAGCAGCAGCTTTCGCAGCAAGGTGGAAAATAACGATATCTGGAAAGTGCATCAGCGGGCGTACAAAAAATATTTTGCCCGTATCAGAAGCGGGTTGATGACCAAGGGCGAGTTCGAGGTGTGGTCCCGTCAGGCAGCAGACCTGCGGGACGCCGCACTGGAGCGATATGCGCGGGCAGAAAACGAGGAAGATCGGCAGCGCATCGCGCAGGAAGTTGCAGCAGAGTTGAATGCAGAGTGATAGAAAGAAAGGGTGAATCGCTATGCGAATGCGATTCACCCCTTGCATCGTTGGTGAGCAGTGTTTTGTTCATCATGCGGGGCAGCCTGTTTACTAGAAGAATTTCTATATAACTCTTGCGTCAGTTTTTCATATCGTCCTTCCATGCATCCACATCCCTAGCTACCCGTACTTAATTGAAATGGGGTTCTTAGCTGCTCTGTATAGTAGACCGCCTGATTGGAGCTATACAAATTCATATGTACAGTACCTGTATGTCTGCTTTTCACTGTCGGTTTTCACATGGCGCAAAAAGGCAACGGGGCCAGCCGCGGTCGCGGCTGGCCCCTGGGGTTTATTTGCTTATGGTACCGTGCTTATCTGGCCGTGCCGGTCAGGTAGGCGTAGATCGCCATGGCAACCTCGGCGCGGTTCGCGTTCTTCGCGGCTGCCGCCGTCTGCGCGGAGGTCAGGATGCCTTCGGCGTAAGCCCAGGCAACATCCTTCTTCGCCCAGTTGGAGACGGACGCGTTCGCGGGAAGCTCCGCATCGTAGGTCGCAATGCCGCTGAAGCTTGCGTAGCGGCGGAGGATCGACGCCAGCTGCTCACGGGTCACAGCCTGATCCGGCTTGAAGGTGCCATCGGTAAAGCCGTTGACAATGCCGTTCTCAGCCGCCCATTCCACAGCCTTGCTGTAGTAGCGTCCGGCCTTGACGTCGGTGAAGCTCTTGGTACCCAGCGTGAACGGCTCGCCCTCCATTCTGTAGAGGATGGTGACGACCATGCCGCGCGTCAGCTCTGCATTCGGGCTGAACTGCGTCGCAGACGTGCCGTTCATGATCTCGTTCTCGTACAGATACTTGACCGCATCATAGCAGTCGTCGCTTCTGCCCACATCCGTGAACGGGAACTTGCTGTTGTCCGGCTTGGACGGGATCGTCGGATAGCTCGGCTTTTCGGGCTTATCCGGCGTGGAATTCTCGTTCCAATGCGCGTAGACCGTCGCATTCTCGGAGAACACCGTGTTCGTCGTCACAAGGCTGCCGCCCTCGATGCTGGAGAACCAGCCGACGAAGGTATAGCCGCTTCTGACTGCCGAAGGCAGAGACGAAAGCTTGCCGTTGACTGTTTCGGCGCTGGTGTAGGCGGCGATGCCGCCGTTGGCGTCGAAGGTGATCGTGTACTCCTGCACAGCAGGCTGCTTCTCATTGACCGTAATGGCGACGGTGGCAGTCACGGTAACGCCATTTTCCACATAGGTGATGGTGATGGTGTGATTGCCCGTCGTCAGAGCGCCGGTCGGAGCATAGGTGTAGCCGGTGATCGTCTCGGTCTCGCCGTTTCTGTAGCTCGCGGTGACGACCATGCCGGTCGGGTCAAAGCTTTCGCCCTCCACATACACGAGCTTCGTGGGCTGCGTGGTGACGGTGATGCCGGTCAGCACCTTGTCGAGCATCCTGTTGTGGTTGCAGACGGTGCAGAGGCCGCGCTCGTCGTAGGTGCAGCTCTCGACCACGTCGGAAACGACATACTGGCAGACCGGGCAGCGGGTGCGGATGACGTGCTGATCGTTGCCGATGTATCTTGCGGGCCATTCGATGGCCAGCGCATGGTTGCAGTCAACAGGCTTTTCCCACTTGAGCATGAGCGACACCTTGTACTCCGTATAATAGGCGCTCTCTGCTGTGGTCATGCCCGGATACGGGTTCTTGCAGCCCTCTGCACTAAGCTGATCTGCTGCATCGGTTTCAACAAACGCAAAGGTCTCAACATTGAGATCTTCGTCGGTGTCATTGCCGACCTTCGATGTGTTAAATGCCGCGAACATATCTACGAGGCACTTCTTAAGCTCCGATGTCTGCAAATTGCCAACGCCTGCAAACAGGCCGGTCGTGCCGTTCGGGCCGGAAACCTCGCCGTCCGTGAAGCAGTTCTCGACCTTGCCGTTCATAGCGCCGAAGATGCCGCCGACGCTGCCGGTACCAGTGATCTTGGCTCTGTTGTAGGAGTTGGTCACGCTGATGATGGTGGAGCCGTCGCCGGCGATGCCGCCCGCGTAGGCGCCTCCGGTGATCGCGCCCTTGTTGTAGCAGCGGTCAATGATGGTGTTGAGTCCGTTGCCGACGATGCCGCCGGCCATGCCGGTGGTCTCGATCGTGCCGTTGCTGCCGCACTGCCAGATGTAGGAGCGCGTGCCGACGTTGAACTCATAGCCGACAATGCCGCCGGCGCAGCCGTTGGTGTTGCTGCCCGTCATCTTGATGTTGACGTTGGTAACAACATTCTCAATACGGGCGCGGGTGACCTTGGCTGCCAGACCGCCGATGAAGCAGGAGCGGCCGGACGCGGCGTTGTTGGTCACGGTGATGCTGCCCTCGACCTTGAGGTTCGAGATCATGGCGAAGCGGTCCGCGGACGGATTTTCCACAACACCGAACAGGCCGTAATAGCCGTCCTTGTCGCCCTCGATCGTCTCGTTGAGGTTCAGCTTGATGGTGTAGCCCTGGCCCTCGAAGCGGCCCGTGAAGGGATGCTCCGGCGTGCCGATCGGCGTCCAGCCGTCGGTAACGTCAAAGTCGAAGCCGCCGGTGAGCTTGGCGTTCAGCTTTTCGCCGCGATTAATACGGGCTGCGAAGCTGCGCAGATCGTACTCATTGTAGATCACGAACCACTCGACGCCATGGTCTTTGGTTCCCTCGAAGAGATGATTGCACTTTTCGCAGACCGAGGTCTCGTAGCCGGTGGTGGCGCTGGTATTGACCCAGCCGCTGACCTCGCGGCAGTCCTCGGTCTCCGTGCTGAGAACAGCCTTGCACTCCTTGCAGGTAACGGTGACGGTATGCGTGCCGTTGTTGTTATCCGTGTAGGTGGTCTGCGTCTGCGGATGCTTGCAGACCATCACATGATGGCACTTCTCGCACTCGCCGTACTTCGGAGAGCAGGCCTCCTCCGTCGTGCTGAGGACTTCCTTGCAGCTCTTGCAGGTAACGGTAACGGTATGCTTGCCGTTTCCGGCCGCGCTGCTCTCAATGTAGGTATAGGTAGTTTCCTTCTCGGCGTGTACGCAGGCGAGCTGATAGCCGCACTTGTCGCACTTGCCGTCCTTGTCGGTGTCCGCGCAGTCCTCGGTACCGGCGTTTGCATTCACCATTTCGCCGCAGTCGGAGCAGACGATCTGGATGGTGTGCTTGCCGTCGTAGGTGCTGACATACTTGTTTTCGGTGTGCTCATGCTTGCAGGTCTCGCCAGTCGCCTGCCACTTGAGAATGGGATAGCCGCCGTTGATACCGGCAGTATCCTTCGCAAAGGCAGCGCCGAGCGTCGCCGCAAGCGCTCTGAGCTCGTCGGCCGTCTTGACCGAAACGCTGGTGTCATCCTTCTTATTGCCATATGCAGGCGCTGTAAGCACATAGCAATTCGTCTGCGTCAGATCCTCCAGTGCGCGGATAGAGCCAGCCACTGTGCCGGTCTGCACAGCAGAGACTTCGCCTGCGTTGTAGCAGTTCTTGATCGCGCCGTTGTCGATATTACCGGCGAGGCCGCCCGCAGTGCCGGTCGCTCTGCCGCTGGTGAAGCAGGCCTTCACAGAAGCGTTGTTGTAGCAATCCTCGATCGTGCCGCCGTCCAGCTTGCCGACAAGGCCGCCGGCGATGTCGTTCTTATTCTGCGTGACGCTGCCGGCGTTGTAGCATTCCTTGATGGACGAGCCGCTGGTCAGGTAGCCGACAAGGCCGCCGACCGCAAAGGACTTGCCGGTGATGGCGCCGAGGTTTGCGCAGCGAAGCAGCGTGATCTTACCATTCTGCGACGCGCCGATCAGGCCCGCCACATAGGTGCCGATGTCGCTGCTCTCGTAGGAAACATCGACATAGCTGATAACGTCCGTCATCGTAACGGTCGTCTTGTTGTCCAGGCATCTTCCGAGGACGCCGGCCGTGCCGGTCAGGTTGGCGCTGCCGTTCTTGACGCTGACGGTACCCTTGACCGTCACATTCTTGATCTCGACCGTGCCGGAGGCAACGCCGAACAGGCCATAGGAATAGGTCGTGTTCGGGACGCTCGTCACATTGACGTTCAGGCCGCTGATGGTATGGCCCTGACCGTCAAAGACGCCGGTGAACGGATTGGCAGTATTCTCGCCGATCGGCGTCCACTTCTCGCTCTTCAGGTCGATATCGGCGATGAGCTTGGCCTTGTATTCCTTGCCCGCGCCGGAGTTGACCTGTTCGGCGAGCCACTTGAGCTGATCCGCCGTGCCGATCTCGTACCAGCCGTCAACGGGCTTCGGCGTCAGATCCGCGCCGCAGACCTTGCACTTGCCCGTGCCGTCGTTTTCGCAGGGCTTGGTCTCGGTCTTGACCGTCTCGCCGCAGTCCTTGCAGACCGTGGTGATGGTATGCGTGCCGTCGTTGTTGGCCGTGACCTTCTCCTCGGTGTTCAGGTGCTGGCATTCGTCAGACTGCCACTTGAGGATCGGGAAGCCGCCGTTGATGTTCTTCGCGTCGCGTGCAAAGTCATCCAGAGCAATGACGGTCTGCTTGAAGATCTCGGTGTCCTCGATGCCGGTCACACCCGGGAGCGTCACATCGGTATCGCTGCCATACTTTGCAGCCGGAAGCGTGCCGAGGTAGTAGACATCCGTGAAGGTGACATTGGTGTTGCCGTCCTTATAGAAGCCTGCAATTGCCGCCGCGCTGTAGCTGCTCGTCACAGTGCCCGCGTTGTAGCAGCTTGCAACGGTGCTGTTTGCGCCGACCTCAGAAAGCGTGCCGAACAGGCCGGAAGCGTTGGTCTTTGCACCGCTGATCGCGCCGGTGTTGTAGGCAGCCTTCAGCGTCAGCTTGCTCTGCATTTCGCCGATCAGGCCCGCCGTATAGGAGCCGAAGCCGTTCGCCGTATTGGCGACCGCGCCGGTGTTATACGATTCGGTGAGTGTAAGCGCCTTGCGGGAGGAACCGACCAGACCGCCGGCAATGCCGAAAGTGTCCTGCATCGTAACCGCGCCCGTGTTGTAGCTCTTCGTGATCGAGCCGCCGTTGATGCGGCCGACCAGGCCGCCGGTCTCCATCGTATTGGCCGTGACCTTGCCAAAGTTCGCGCAGCCGGTCATCGTGAGCACAGCCGTCGAGCTGACGTCCATCGCACCGACCACACCGCCGACAGCGTCCTTGCTGTCTCTCGACGCGGACACGTCCGCCTTGTTGACTACATTGGTCAGAGTCAGGTTCGTGTCATAGCCCAGACCGACAACGCCGCCCACAGGGGCCGTCCGGTCGCCGGAATAGAGGCCGTTGACAACGCCTTCCACGGTGAGATCCTTGATCTCGACAGTACCCTTCACGACGCCGAACAGGCCCGCGCCAAAGAGGCCGGTCGCCTCAGGAACATCCGTGTACTTGACCAGGAGGTTCTTGACCGCGAAGCCCTGACCGTCAAACTTGCCGGAGAACGGATTCTTTGCGCTTTCGCCGATGCACGGCCACGGCTTTTTGCTGAGGTCGATGTCGTTCATCAGCTTGGCGTTGACCGCTGCATTGCCGTCATTGACATGCTGTGCAAACCATGCCAGCTCTGCGCCGGTATAGATCTCATACCATTCGCCGTTCAGCTTCGGCTCGGTATAGGTCTTGCCGTCCCATGCGCCATCGGGGATCTTCTCGGGCTTCTGCACGGAAATGGTGAGCTTGGGCAGGCGCCCGGTATTGAACTGTACCTGAACTGCGTTGAAGTTCGTAGGCAGGCCGCTGTCCGTCATGGTATACATGAGGTTGCTTGCCGAAAGCGGGATGCCCCACATCTGACCGTTGACCCAGCCGTTGGTCAGCGTGTAGGTCGCAACACCCTCGTCATTGAAGGTGAGCTTATCCTGCGCCGGAAGCGTGACTGTAAACGTAACGTTATCCATCACGCGATACTGCAGCGTTTCCTTTGTAGTCGTCGCAAAGTTCTGCGTGCCGTCAGTATAGACGTACTTGAGCGGCTGCGGGTTGAAGATGCCGGACATCTTCTGCACACCGCGGTAAACGCCGTCCAGCTTTACCTGAACCTTGTCGCCCGGGAGGAACGTGGTCTTAGTCGCATCCTCCGCGTTCACATAGGTCGCGCCCTTCAGCTTGGCGACATGGACCAGCTGATAGCTGATCTTGTTCTGGAGCTGTGCATCGCTCATACGGATCACGAGCGTGCCGCCCTCACCAGTACCGAGCGAATCAAAGTTGCTCAGATCCAGCGTGTAAGAGCTTGTCGGCCTGCCGCCGTTGACCATCTTGCCCACGATGTTGCCGTCCTTGTCCATCGCGTAGAAGAAATATCTTACAGCCGCGGAGGTGGAGAACGTCAGGTTCATCTTGTTGTCGGTATCGGTGTAATACCAGGTGTCATAGTTGTAATCCCATGCGCGGTCTTCGTCAGCTCCGCGATCAATGGTCACGGTGCGGTCTCCGCGGGAGCTTTCCGTACCGCCGACGACCACAATGCCGAAGCGGTTGGCGCTGACAGCCGGATAGGTGCCGCCGTAGGTGGCATTATTCGTGTTGTCCACGTCGATCGCGTCATAGGTGACGGTGAACAGCGTGTCGGTCTTGCCGGGCGTGAAGTCCGCCCAGTTGTTATGACCGTTGCCTCCGCTGACCTCCGCGACAGTTGCTCCGCCGTTCGCCGGACAAGTCGGGGAGTTGAGCCCTGCGAAATCTATCTGCGTCCAGTGGAAGTCCGGCTGGATCTCGATGTTGGAGGTATCGGAGTCGATGATCTCCCACAGACGGAATGCGCGCACACGCTGCACCTTGCTGTCCGTCACACCCACAAAGCCGGTCGGGCTGCCGTTGACATAGAGGTCAGCCTCGTCGCGGTCTGCGAGTCTGGAGCTGAGCGGCACGGATTCCGTGTTGAAATCGACCGTCAGCGCCGTATCCTCGGTGTATCTGCTCAGCCAGCCTGCCTTCGTGGTCTTGCCCTCCTGCGTCAGACGCCAGGAGTAGTTGCTGTTGTTTCTGGACAGATAGAAAACAGCCGTCTTGGTGTCGCCGTTTTCCGTCCATGCTCCGGTCGGCTCGATCACATCGTCGTTGTAATAAGCCTTCTGGAAGAAGACCTGGAACGTCGCGTCCTTCGGAGCCGTGACCGTCAGCTTGACCGCCGGGGAGATCGTCATAGACGCTTCCTGAGGCGCCGCACTGGCGGCATACGTCTGGTTGATCTTCTGCGACATTGCGTAGACCGTCTTGTCGCTTGGGATCGCATAGATGTTGTACAGGCAGCCGTTACCGTTGGCATAGAGATAGGTCGGATAGTAGGTCTTGCCGTCCTTCTCATAGGCTGCGCCCATGAGCGTCTTGCAGCTCATTTTCGGGCAATCGACCTCGATGGTGAAGTCATCCGCCGTAAAGCTCGTGCCGTCGTTCTTCTTGCTGCTTACATAGAAGCTGACGCAGCGCAGATAGATCTGCGTACCGCCGCCGACGCCGCCGGTGACGTTGCCCTCGGTCGGCAGGTCCAGCGCCATGCCGCCGATCACAGCCTCGCCGTTTTTCAGCGTGAGCTGATAGCGCCCGGCAGCCAGCTTTGCCTTGTAAACCATGTAACCGTCCTGTGCAGCGCCGTCTTCCCCCTGAATGCTCGTTGCAGCAGTATTGCCGGCATCGTCCAGCTTGTCAACATACAGAGTGCCATAACTTTCGCCGTCGTAGCTCTTGCCGACATAGAACGTGTACTCCTGAATAGGAGTCTTGCTGGCCGTGAGCGTCAGCGTCCAGAAGTCCTCGGAGAAGGTCTGGCCGTCGTCGCAGGATGCGTAGAAACGATAAATATACGTTCCGTCTGCATCCTCACGGACGTTCATCACGGTGTCGTCCGGCGGAATGACCTTCGTCTTGGCGCCGAAGCTTGCGCCGTTGTCGGCGGAGCGCTCGTACCAGTAGGTCAGATCCTGCTGGGTCTTGCCGCTCGGGGCCTCGAAGATCTCGCCATTCTGAAGCTCGTTCAGAAGATACGGCTGACCTGTCACGACCACGTCGGTCTTATCCTGCACACCCGCCTTCAGCGTCGGGACCGTGGGAACCTCGGCCGCGCCGGTGAGGGTAACTGTGCCGGGAACCAGCGTTACGGGAACGATGTTCTCTTCCGAATCGCTGAAGTTGCCGGGGTTATCCTCGAAAAGGCCCAAACCTACACTGTAAGCTCCGTTTGTCGCACCGTCATTCACGGTAAAGCGGATCTTCAGGATCTCGCCGTCGCCATGAATGTCGCCAAACGGATAGTCAATATTGATTCTGGTGCCTGCCGTGACAACAGCGTTGGCAGTCAGCTCACCGACTGTCGCTCCGGCAAACGTCAGCGGCGCGTCGCCAACATTCACTTCGAATGCCGCTCCGCAGAAGCCGGGGTTATTTGCAATCGTTACAGATAACTCCACTTCTTTTTCCGCTGCGATGTTTACTGTCTTACTTTCGACAGTAATCGTCGCTGTGTCCTCTGCAAATGCCGTCAGGCTCAATCCGCTCATCACGGACAAAACCATGCTCAGCACCAGCAGCAAAGACAACAGCTTCTTCGCGTTTTTCAACATACATCTCTCCTTTGTTTATTTATCATATTTGGTATGGGAGAACCCAATTATGACCCTAATTCCGCAAGGCCCGCAAAATACCGGCGGAGCCGCGTGATATCTCTTGTGTCAACTCTGCCGTCCTGATTTACGTCCGCCGCCTTCAACTGCGTTTCACTCAGCTCGACCACTCCGGCAAAGTATCTGCGAAGCCGCGTAATATCGCGCGTATCAATCGCGCCGTCTCCGTTGACGTCGCCCAGGATATACGCGCGCTTCTCCGTAACGGTGACTCTCGCCGTCGCGGGCGCATAGCAGGCGCTGTCGGTGGCGGCATTCGGATCGGTCGCCAGCAGATAATAGGTGCCTGGCTCTGTGAACGTAACGGTATAAGCGCCGTCGGAGCCGGTCAGCTTTGCCTTGGCCGACGCGGAGGTCCAGTCCTCGTTGTAGACCGCGAGGTTCAGCGTTCCGATCTTTACAAAGCTCTCTGTACCGCCGTCGGTGACGGAGCGCGTGTCGTATTTGAGCGTCTGGAGCTTCAGCCCTTCTTCCGCCGGAACGGAGTATTCATCCTTGTCGAACTTGCAGAACGCGCCGACATGATGGAAATTCCAGTCCGTGAACATGGCAAGATCGATCGTGTCTCCGTCGGACAGGAGCATATAGTCGCACGTCGCGCCCCACCCCGCCGACATAAGCGGATAGACATGGTTTCGGAAATACATGAGGTTTTCGTCATGTCCCCAGAAATTGCGCATATAAAGGCTCGTTGCGCTGCCGGAAAGCGTCAGTGCGTTATAGACGCCGCTGAAATTCTTCTCAGCATTCGCGCGGTTGCCGAAGAGATCTGTCACCTCCCGCGCACTCTTGTAGGAAAGCAGGCCGGACGTTCCCTTGCAGCACTGCTCCTCCGGAAGGCCCAGATAGTACCGCTCAAGCAGGTAGATGTATAAATGCAGCGCCGTCGGCCGCTCGACCAGCGTCGAGGAGGTATACGGCCCCTGACCGTCGGTCGTCTTATACCGGGCGTATTCGTCCAGACCATAGAGGCCAAGGTCAAAGTACGGAACCGTGATCTCCCTGCGCGCAAGCGGCGTTTTCGCGGCGTCTGTGCCGAGAAGCGGCACGCCGTCGTTGGAGATCGTGACATAGACCGTGACCTGTTCGGCGTCGGTCTCGTCATAGCTGTACTGGCTCTTTCCGCCATCCTGCGCGGCGGTCACCTCGATCCGCAGCGTAAGCTTCGCCTTGCCGCCTGCCTCACATTGCGCGCGGAGCGTCAACGTATAGCTTCCGGCATTCGGGACGGAGAAATGAAGCGTATCGTCCCGCAGAAACACGCGGCTCCCGTAGCCGTGCGTATCCAGACTGTAGCTCAGGGCATGGCCCTCGCTGTCTATAAATACCTCGGACAGCGTCAGCGTATAGTCCTTACCGGCGACCGTCTCCGCCGTTTCCGGCGCTCCCTCAAGGAGCTTAACGCAGCTGTCCTTCTCCCCGGTCCCCTGCGTGACTGTCAGACTGACCGCGACCTGCGCGCCGGTCAGATTGACCTTCTCGCCGTCCGGGCCGTTGTGGTAGAGCGCGCCCTTATAGGTGAGGAGGAAATCCTCCGCCGTATCGGTCGAAAGCTCGCCCCAGCTGAAATAGTCGATGGTCGTCTCCCCCACCGTCCGGCGAACCGGGATCGTGCGGGTCAGACCGTTGGAATAGGTCAGCTTCACAGTCATGCCGGCCGGGTCGAATTCATCGTCCGTCGTATAGACCGTTCTCTCCGGGCCGGTCACGATCTCTGCGTTCGTGACGGCGTTCGTAAGCGACATCAGATAGGCTGAGTCGTTTTTGAAATAGATCGTGCCGTAGCTGTCGGTGATCGGAGAGCAGATGGCATACTGCGCCTGTTCGTCCTGCGGCGTAAAGAGCACATACGGCGTATCGACGCTCAGCATCGTGCCCCTGTCGTTGTAGCGCTCCGTCGTGACTAGCTCCGGCGCGGTCTGTCCGGGTGCGTCCTTGAGCACGCGGAGCTTGCCGGGGGTGTAATTGTCAAAGAAGTAGACATAGACGCTGCCGTCTGCGGCATACGCCGTGGTCAGCAGGCCGGAGGTCTGCGGATAGCCCTGCGTCGGCACGCTGTAGGCAATCTTCCATGCAGACAGGTCAATGACCGTGATGTTATGGCCGGAATAGGCCCCGAACTGCGACGCGCCGGAGACGCCGACATAAGCGCGGCCGCCGTAGATGACCGGCGTGCAGGTGCTCATGGCGGGCGACTGCGCCGTGTCCGTCCCGTTGCTCAGCGCAACGGTTTTCAGACTGTCGTGGTCGATCCGCGCGCTGCCGTCCGCAGCGGTCGTCATGGAGATGGAGTAGAAATATCCGCCCTTGCTGGTGAAGAAGAAACGGTCGCCGTATTTTGCGACGCTGCATCGGATATCGCCGCACAGTCCGCCGATCCGATCCAGCTCTGCGCCGGTTTTCGGATCCAGACACAAAAGCGCGGAGGAGCTGCTCGTACAGCCGGTGTCGCCGTCGTCCGTGCCGACCAGCAGATAGGCGTCCGTCACATAGGCGCCCGCCCAGTAGAAGCCGCCCTTGGAGCTGTAGGTCCAGGAAGCGAGCTTTTCCTCGCAGGTCTGCGTCGGATCCTCGTCGGTAACGGAGAGGCAGACGTAATTGGTATAGGCCGTCTCGCTGACCCAGAAGCCGGTGTAGATGTAACCGTCATGATAGGTAATCGGACAGTTCGGCTGTCCGCCCAATGGGTCTGTATAAAGCCATGCGGACTGGAGCGTGTCGGCATAGAATGCCTGAACGCTGCCGTTCGACAGGCCGACAAACAGCATTCCCTCGGCAAAGGTCGCGGAATTGATGGCAAAGTCAGAGCCATGATCCATCTGCGCACGCGCAACGACTGTACCGGAAAGCGCATCGACCTTCAAAAGCTGATTGGTCTGGTATACGATCAGGTAGTCATAGCCATTCTCCGTGATCAGGATGGGGCAGCCGAGCGCCTCGCCGGAGAAGCCGTTTCCGAGCTTGTTGGCCCAGCTCAGGATCGCCGTATCCGTTGTGACCGGCGTTTTGGCCGTGACGACGCCGTTGGAATCGTCGCCGCCCCGGAAGGACGGCCACGTGGAGGTCACCGCGACAGAGCGCGCCGCCGGAGCCTTCTCCAGACGGACATTCTGCGCAGCCGCTTCCGCAGAAGCCACCATTGTTCCCTGCGTGCCGATGTAACCGGCGCAGGTCGCGGTATAGCGGTAGGTGCTTCCGCCGACAAGGTGGAACGCGCCGTCCGCGTCGGGCCACATCCGAATACCGCTGACCACGTCATAAAGCGCGACCAGTCCGCTGTTCAGCGTGCTTCCGTCGGAGCCGGTCAGCGTAAACGTCGTCGCAATGGCCTCGGATTTCACCACGCGCACACGATAGGTCTGTCCGGCGTCCGGATCAGACGCGCTGGAAAGCACGATCTCAAAGGTCTCCGTATCCTGCGCGCTGTCTAGCGTCAGTTCTGCGGAAGCCGCGCCCGTCTCCGTCTGAGAGACGGTCTCGCCGCCGATCCGAAGCTGATAATCGCTCTGATAGGGCGTCGCCTGCAAAAGGAGCTTTTTCGCGCCGCGCACACATTGGAGCTGGTAGTCCAGCACCTCGTTGTCAAAGCCCTGTGCGCCGGTCAGCTTTCCGTTTTCCAGCTGGAACAGCGCCGCGTCCGTACCGTCCAGCTTCGCCTGAATGCCGTCGCGGTCGCGCAGCGTCAGTGCACGGGAAATATGGAACAGATAATCCTGATAGAAGCGCGGATCTGCATTTTTTGTCACGCGGAGCGTAAGCGTCCGTCCCTCGCTGCCGGGCGTCAGGAAGCCGGCAAGGTTTACGCCGTTTTCCTTCAAGCCGGCTGCGATCTCCGTCCCGCTTTCCGGTTCCGTGATCGAATAGCCGTCCTCCTTGCCCCAGAGGTAAAGGTTCGACTGCGTGTCGATCACGCGCACGCCGTATTCATGCGTACTGCTCTGGAAATCCTTCGCCGCAAAGAACGCGTCCGAGCGTGAGGCATTGCCGCCGCTGCGGATCTGCGTGCTGGTCAGCCAGGAATCCGTTTCCGGCTCCTGCGCAGTCAGCGTCAGTCCGGACGCTGCGGTAAACGCCTCGCTCGTATGGAAAAATTCATTTATTGTCGCCACATAGGTGCAGCGCTCGTTGGGAATCAGCGGGAATGTCGCACTCGTCGCCGTCTCCTCGGAGGGGCCGATCTGCGCGCCGGCCGCATTATAGACGGCGATCTGCGTTCCGGCCGCATGCCGGATGGTCACCGGGCAAGACGCGACAGACGTAAAATCGACCACATAGGTCTGCGTTTTCCCGGAGAGAGAAAGCGTGATCTCGGCCCGCGCACCGCTAGACGGCACCGCAAGGCGGAAGCTTTCGCCCGCTGCGACCGCCGTGCCATTGATACGCAACGCCGCCGCTTCGCTGAACGGCTGCGCCGTCAGCTCGACGCTGTCCGCCGTAACGCTGCATGTATACGCGTTCACATCCGGGTCGAAGCCGATGCTCTGCGCAACGCCGCCGCAGCGGACATCCAGCGCGCGAAGCGTCGGCGTGCGTTCGAGCAGCATTGCAAAGCTCTGCACGACGGTGTAGCCCGGCATGGCATACCGCGCCTCCGCCGTCGCGCTGACTGCGGCGCTTCCTGCCTGAAGCAGCTGCGCAGCAACGGCGTTCACGCTCAGCCACGGCTTGAGATTCTCCGTCCGGCTGCCGTTTCGCTCATAGCAGACGTACAGCTGCACCGTATCCGTGGAATAGGCGCTTCCGGCGCTCAGTCCGCTGCCGGGCTTTACATAAAAGTACACGCTGCCGGAGCGGTTATCCGGAACCAGATAGGAGGCTTCAAAGCTTCCCGTCTGCGCGGCGGTATAGACGCCCGCTTCCAGCGAGCTTCCGCTCCGGAGGATCGGCGCCGTCAGCCACTGGCCCCCGCTGACGCAGATCTCCGTCAGCGCTTCGCCGCCGGCCGTCACCGTACCGTCCGAAGCAACGCACATGCTGCCGCGCGCGCTGTTTGCGCCGTCGGAGGCCGTGAGCGTAAACGCATAGTCGCCCGGAAGGAGTGCTATGGGGAAGCTCGTAAATTCAGACTGCGCGCCATAGGCGTCCGTCACGGAGAAGCGCCAGCCGTTCAGTGCCGCGCCCTCCAGCGTCCCGAAGGTCAGCTGAAGCGGTATCTTCGTACCGTGCAGCACCTCGTCGTCATATTTCTGCATGGCCGCGCGCAGAGCCTCCGCAAGCGCGTCATAGTCCAGATCTGTGCGGAACAGCGCCCGCCGCGCCGCTTCATAGGCGCTTTGGGCCTCCGGATAGTTCTGCACGCCGTTTTCAGACAGATTGTAGTCCGCCATCGCCAGCAGCATTGCCGACAGCGTGCGCGCCTGCGCCGTGCTCAGCTCGACGCCGAGAAACGCAATGCTCTGAATAGAGGCCGCCGGCCGGTCCAGGTCATATTCGCCCACATCGTCGTAAATCATAAACGTGCCGCTGACGCCGTCGATGGCGCGGATGTATCCGGTCTCGATGCCGTCAAATGTGTGGCTGCTGGATGCGAGCGCCTGTCGGATGGTCTGCCCCTGTGTATAAGAGATTCGCTCCGGCTCCACAGCCATGCTCGTCGGCGAGGCTGCTGCAAAAACGAACGAGCCTGCCGCTTCACCCTCCGGCTGCGCCGCAGCCGCCACGGAAGAAAGCCCCAGCAGCATCACAGCCGCAAGGAGCAGGCTGACGATCCTTTTTCTCATCTTCATCCTCCTTAATACATACAGCGGATCCATTTCTGATAGAGCTTCTGATACCACTTCAATCTGCGGATAAAGCTCTGCTCCGTCTCCTGTTCAAACTGCCAGACAAGCTCGCGCTGCTCCGGCGTGATCGCGCGGCTGCTGTAGCGCGCCAGCGCGTGGATCGCCGCCGCCTGTGCAAACTGCGCTCTGTCTGTGCCCCAGCCTCCGGCTGCCTCGCACATGGCCGGGATCGGTACATTCTCCCGGGCCATGCCGCTGGCCCACATCATTTGCATTCCGTGCGCGAACAGCGCGGCAACAGCCAGATCGGGATCCGGCTGCGCAAACGCCTCGCCGCGCTTTTTCAGCCGCGCCCGGCGCCGCAGGATCAAAAATACGGTCGCTGCGATCAGCAGCAGAAGCAGCAGCGCCAGACTGATCCAGAGCCAGATCCGCAGATTCCGCGCCGTTCTCTGGGCGCGTTCACTCTGCTCACGCTCCTCCTGCTGGCGGAGCGTGTCCGGCTGCTCGATCTGGGCCTGCGGGCGGCGGCTTCCGCCGTTTCCGCCAAGCTGACCGTTCTGCGCCTCGGAGCTTTGAATATCGGCATTGCCGTTCTGCTCAAACCAGAGCCAGTCGGACTCCGCCATCACCCCGCGATAGGGCGGCGTCGTCTCAAATGGGATCCAGCCGACGCCGTCCTCGTAATACTCCGCCCATGCATGGGCATCCGTCCCGCGAAGCGTCAACGTGACCTCTCCCGTCCGGCCCGCGACCGCCTCCGGCGTGATCAGATATCCCTCGGCGTAGCGCGCGGGGATTCCAAAATAGCGCAGCATCATGACAGCCGCCGTCGCGTAATGGACGGCGTTGCCGCTGCCAAGCTCCTTCAAAAAATAACTTGTAAAATCCTGTCCCTCCGGCAGCTGCGGAACCTCCTGCGCATAGGTCACATTCTCGTCCAGACAATTCAGGATGCGGTACTTCGCTTCATACGATGTGATCTGCTCGGGCCTCTCGCCCAAAAATTCCGCCAGTGTCGCCGCCGTCTGCTCCGGGATGCGGAGATAGGTATCGTAGACGTAGCTGCGGTAATTGCCCTCCGCCTCCAGATAGTCCGCAAGCGCCGGGGCATCCAGCTTCTCCTGCAAAGCCTCCAGCAGCTCATAGGCGTGGCTGACGAGATTTCCGTCCGAAGTAAGCGTCGCCGTCCGGTTCCCGCCAAGCCGCTGCGCGCCGTCGCCGTTCTGCATCGGGTCAAGCACGCTGCCGCTGTCGGAAAGCTCATAGGGCGCGTAGAGATTCTCCCGGCACGCGCCGGCCGGCGTGACCGTCAGCTCCAGCGGCTGCGTGTCAAAGCCCAGACAATCGGCAAGCGCGCTGAGCTGGCTCTGCGCATAAAACCCCGTCTTGTGCAGCCAATAGAAGCTCTGCGCGGACTGCGCAAGCTTCTCCTGCTCTACAGGCTCCCAGCCGTCCGCCGTATAGCGCTGGCCGATATAGCCGCGCAGATACAGCGACTCCGGCCTGCTCAGCGTGACCTTCAGCATTTCCTGTTCCGTAAAATGGAGCGTTCCGGCGCTGGTAAAGTCGCCCTCCGGCATTGCCTGCGCCGTCGGCTCATACCGCAGGCGATGCACCGTCTTTTCCGCCTGCGCGTGCAGCGCGGAGCTGTCCCAGCTCTGCCCCGCACCGCTCAGACCGAGCGCCAGCGCGGCAGCCGCCGCAATTAGGCACGCGGCCAGCGTTCCCTGCATCAGAGCCACATCCCGTTCCATTTTCCGCGTCAGCAGCATCCACACGCCGCCGAAGCTCAGAACGATCAGCCAGACGGAGCTGTCCAGAACGCCCGCCATACAGGCCGTCCATGCGGATACCGTCAGCACAAGTCCCGCATACGGCGCGTAAGCCGCCGCAGCGGCAAGGAGCGCGCCCAGCAGCGCAGCCGCCGGGATCAGCGCCCATAAAACGCCCGCGTTTTCCGTCTGCGCATGGCGCAGATAGATCCTGCCGCTGTGCGTTTCCAGAAAGGCAAGTATATCGTTGAGCAGCTGTGCAGCCGCACTGCGCACCTGCGCGGAAAAGATCACGCAGAAGGATGCCGCCGCAAGCGCGGCTGCGGCGAGACTGATCGCCGTCCAGCTGTCCTTCGGCAGGAGCCAGATGCACACCGCCAGAAGAAGCAGTCCCGCAAGCAGCCCCAGCCATGCGCCAGGCTCTGCCTCCCAGCCCCAGCCCGCGCACAGTGCGCCGTATGCGCCGGTCAGCGTCAGCGCTGCGGGCACGAAGTCCGCCGCGGCATTCCGCACCCTTCCGCCGTCTTTTTTCAGCGGCGTAAGCGTCATGCCGGTATCATTCTGTCTGCGCATATTCTGTCGGCTCCTCAATACAAATCAATTTCAAACAGCTCCTCCGCACAGCGCTCCGGCCGTACAGGATATACCCGTCCGCAGCCGCCGTTTTCCGTCTGCGTGCAAAGGAAGCTGATCAGCTGCTCCTCCGGGCACAGCCCCGGCAGGAACGGGCTTGCCTGCGCGCTGAAATACAGCACACGGCTGCCGCTCTCGCGGCCATAGAGTCGGATGTACTGCTCTGTTCCGTCTGTCCGGCCCGAAGCGCCGCATGTCCGAAGCAGGCTTCCAAGCAGCGCGTAGATCTCGCTGTCCTGCCGAAGCTCATAGCGCATGCAGCCGTCCTCGTCGGCACGGCTCCATGCCAGACGGCAGATCACGCCCTGCCGCAGCAGCTGCAAGCATACCGAGATCAGCACGCGCGCCAGCGCGTCCATCTGCGCCGGCGTCTGACCCTCGCGCACCGTGCGGTCCCAGAACAGCAGCGCCATGCGCTCAATGGGAAGGCTCGGATCGCGGACGATCAGCTCGTCGAGCTTGCTGGTGAGCTTCCAGTGGACCTGCTTCGGGCTGTCGCCCTCGGCATACGGACGCACCTGGAAGGTCTCGGAATAGTCAAAGCCGGGCCGGTAGGCGGAATATGTCTCGCTGTCGCTGCTGAGACTCATGCAGACCGGAAGCCGAAGTTCCGGCTCGAGGATCTCCGGAAGCACCAGGAACCGCTGCGGCTCGCCGCAGTCGATCCGAAACGGAAGCAGCCCGAAAAAATCAAACAGCTCCGCACGCTCCGTGCAGACACGGACGCTTCCGCAGTACCGGCTGGAAAACGCCGCCTGCGTCTCGGCGGATGCGTGCGCGCCCGCCTGAAGCCGGATCGTCCGGCGCGTCTGTTCGCCGGTCAGCTCGTTCTCCAGAAGAACGCGCAGCCGCAGCTGCAAAACCGGCAGCGGCGAATTGTTCTCTGCCCGCCACACGATATTTACCGTCTGCCCGCTCTGCACATCCTCCGGCTTTTCGAGCCGCACGGACACACGTTTTCTTTGCAGGGCCGTCAGCGCAATGCCGATCAGCGGTACCGCCAGCGCCGTCAGCCCCAGCAAAAGCGCGGCCGGACTCTGACGCCAGATATAGAGTGCACCCGCGCCGAGGATCAGCGCCAGCCATGTCAATATCGCTCCGACCATGCTCACCCTTCCTGGATCTGCGGCATGTCCGTCGTCCGCAGAAGCTCCTGCGCGACGTCCTCCGCCTCGCGGCGCTGAAGCCGCGCCTTTGCGCTGAGCACCAGACGGTGCGCGCAGACGTCGGAAAAGACCTCCGCAACGTCCTCCGGACGCACAAAGTCGAAGCCCCGGACAAATGCGCACGCCTTTGCCATTCGGCAAAGCGCCAGCGCACCGCGCGGGCTGACGCCAAGCTCGACCAGCTCGCTTTCGCGCGTGGCCTGCACGAGGCGAACGACATATTCATAGACCGGGTCGGAAATAAAGACCTGTTCTGCCTCCGCGATCAGTTTTTCAAGCTCTTCCTTTTTCAGGACGGGCTTCAGCTTGTCCAGCGGATTTTCATGATGGCGGTCGCGCAGAATGCTGATCTGGCTCTGCACATCCGGATAGCCCATGCTGGTGCGGATCAGGAATCGGTCGAGCTGGGAGCTGGGCAGCAGCTGCGTGCCTGCGGAGCCGACCGGGTTCTGTGTCGCAATGACGACGAAGGGACTCGGCAGCTTGTGCGTCTTTCCATCGACCGTGATCTGATATTCCTCCATGGCCTCCAGAAGCGCGGACTGCGTCTTGCTGGAGGTGCGGTTGATCTCATCCGCCAGCAGCAGATTTGTCATGACCGCGCCTGCCTTATACTCAAACGCGCCGCTGGCTTTGTTGTAGACCGAAAAGCCGATGATGTCGGACGGCATCGTATCGGAGGTGAACTGTACACGCTTCGTCTCAAGGCCGAGCGTTTTTGCAAAGCTGATGGCCAGCGTCGTTTTTCCGACGCCCGGCACGTCGTCAAGCAGCACATGGCCCTTTGCAAGGATCGCCATGAGCACCTTCGCCACAACGGTCTCTTTGCCGATGATAACGCTGTTGATCTGCTTCTGGATCTCTTCCGTATATTTGTTCATGCTCTCACTCCATTATCTCTTTCTTAAGCTCCGGGTCTGCGTCTGCTTTCTTTTCTGCGCTTCTCCGTCCTCGCCCGGCTCCGGCTGATAGTCCGGATTCGGCTCCGAGCAGCCCTCACGCAGGCAGGTCGGATACCCCTGCTCAAACAGATGCCCAAGCGCTTCCTCGCCCGGTATGAGGATCTCTTTTTCGCACAGGCGCTCTTCCTCGCCCACCGTCAGCGTGATGCGCACCCGATAAAGGTCGTATCCGGCTTCGGTGCAGGTCGCGTCGTAATGCTCGTGCGTATAGCCCGTATCCTCCGCGCGGACGGTCATTTCGATCTGTTCCGTGCAGCCCGGATTCATACAGGTCACGCGCACCTTGCAGCTGGAATAATCCCCGCTCCATTCAAATTCCGTTTCTCCGAAGCTGTGTCCCCTTGCCGGGATCTCCTCCGTCTCGAATTCTCCGCACGCGCAGTAGAGCGCCTTTTCTCCCGGCTCCGTACAGGTCGGCTCGCGGAGCGTTTCCTCATGATCCGTATAAATATGAGTATGGTTCGGATCCGGCGCACCGCAGACAGTGCAGCGTCCATTTTCAAAGGTATGCGGCAGCTTTTCGATCGGCTCTGTTTCCGTTTCTCCACAAAGCGTGCAGGTCAGCAGGCGTTCGCCCTCTTCCGTACAGGTAGGCTCCCGCGTGACCACGCCCTCGTCAAATACATGCTGATGGCTCGGGTCCACCGCGCCGCAGCAGGTGCAGACACCGTCGAGATAGGCATGGTTCCAGCTGACGCCGCCGCCGATCCACGTTCCGCAGTAGTCCGCGCCCATTCCTCCGCTGGCGCCGCCACCGATGTCCCTGCCCCATGCCAGCGTGAAGCGCAGGCAGAGGCTGTCTCCGTCGCTCAGATGGTAGCTTGCCAGCGAGACGCCGGGGTAATAGCCGTTGACGGCATACATCCATCCGGAGCCGCGCGTGAAATCAAATTCGCCGAGGCTGTTCTTGTCATGCTGGGAATTGGTCGTGACGCCGTTTCTTTCAATGATCGCCCACAGCTCCGGATCCGGCTCGGCATACTTGCCGATCATCGACGCACAGACACGGCTAAGATAGAAGTTCTCGTCCAGCGTACCGGTGTTCTCATAGCTGTAGCCCCACGCTTCCAGCGCCGCAGCGACCGCGTAGGAGGCAGGCTCGTCCTGCTTGATCTCATAGGTAAAGCTGCTTTCAAGATATCCGAGGCCAACGGTCGTCGCGTCAATGCTGATCGTCGCCGTGCCGATCACGCCGCCCTCGTCCACGAACTGATAATTCAGGATATATTCCTTATAGCTGGAATTTCCGTTGTCGTCCCACGCCTGAACCGTCACCTTGTAGGTGCGCGAATCGCCCTCGCTGGGTGCCTCCAGCCACAGCGTGTATTCCATCACATCCGAGCCGGTGTATTCCGTTACGGGCGTCCCGTCGAGTGTGACGCGGATATGATTTGCATGGATATAGCTTCCGTCATACGCCTTTGCCGTGACCTGAAGCGGGAAATTCCGGTTCTGGATCTCCGGTTCCTTTCCGTCAAGATTTGTCGTAATGACGGGCGGATGCTCGCCGCGCTCCGGATGCTCCGCGTCAGCCATGGTCGCCTGATACATGACCGTCGCCGTCAGAGAGGCCAGCGTCTGCGTATTCTGCTTCAGCAGGATCGTAAAAACATTTCTTCCAACGGCAAGCTTCGCCGCATAATCCTGTCCGCTGGCCGTCAGCACGCTCTGCGCCGTCTCGCTGTTCTGGAGCATGATCCGCAGATACATATCGTCCGTTCCGTTTTCGATTCTGGCGTAAAAGTGCAGTGTGTCGTCCGTCAGATCGTCCTGAGAAAGGGTGCAGTTGCGCAAATCGGTCACGATGCTGACCGGTTCTTCCTCCTCCGGCTCGTCCGGTTCCTCCGGTTCATCCGTTCCGCCCGGTTCTTCCGGATCCGGCTCCAAACCGCCCGGCTCGTCTCCGCCGCCGTCATTCCAGCCGGGATCGTCCTTGCCGGTAATGATCTGAATATCCTGCTTTTTTCCGCTCGGCGTCTCCGCCTGCGAGGGCTTCGGCTCCTCCGGCTCTGTTTCCTGCGGTTCCTGCTGCTCAGGCTCCGCTTCCTCCGGCGGCTCTTCCTCCTGCTGTGTCTCCTCGCCGGTGCTTTGACTGTCCGGACTTTCCGTGACCTCGCCGCCGCTGCCGCCGGGACCAAAGGACGCATCGAGCGCATCCGCGTCCGCATTATATTGCAGCGAGATCGTATCAATGTTCAATGTAGTCTCCCGGATCTGCTGCAAGGGGTTTTCCGGCTCCGTGCGCATGCCGCTCAGCGCCGAAGCGATCCCAGCCGCAAGCATGGCCAGAAGCAGTACGCAGGCCGCAAAAACCAGTGCCTTCTTTTTCTTCATTTACGTCTCCTCAACGCCTTCGTCCGGCGCTTTTTCACCGCTCTGCTTCTCCAAAAGCAGCCGCTGATTGACCTCCCGTATGGCAACCGACCATGCGCCGAAGCGTTCGACAATATAGCAGTAGCCGATCGTGTTCACAGGCTTCATCTGGTCGCCGCGCTTTCGCTTCTGCTGTGTAAGCAGCGCGAGCAGCGCCTCATCGCTGTCCATCAGATGCTCTTCGCGGAACTGACGTTCCTGCTGCTGCCTTGCAGGTGTGCGAAGCACCTTTTCCATTTTGTTTCTCGCCAGATGCTGAACTCTCTTTCTTGTATAGCCGGGCATATGCTTAACTCCACCTTCATCATAATAAAAGCCTGCCAGATACTCAGACCCGGCAGGCTTTCATCCGCAAAATAGGCGCACTTATCCCCAGAAACGCAGAAAAATGCGGTAAAGAATCTCTTTACCGCATTTATCCAATCTCTGCAGAGTACGCAGTCTATGCTGCTTCTGAACTACCAAGTCTTCTGACTCGCACCATATGGGATCGATCCCACGCCTGCCCTCCTACCTTCTCCCGCATTGCGCGGAATGGCCGCCTTTCAGCGCGGCTGACAAGCTCCTGTGCACACAGCTTACGGATAAGTACCGGGTTCTCACCGGATTCCTTTTACCCTGCACTGCCCAACGGCATTGCAGAGCGATAGCACAATTATTCTATTGTATCGGCCCCTGTGTTTTCCACAAAATGCCGTTTTTCATTCTTTTTTATTATACTTCATGCGGCATAAAAGGTCAAGTGATGTTTTACCCTTGTCGCCGCAGATCGTGCTCGTGAGCGCCGAATTCGACGATCATTTTTTCCAGCTCTCTGGCGGCGACGCTGAGGGGCTGGTCCTTTCGTTTGACGAGACAGACGCTGCGCGGCAGGAGCGGCGTGACAAGGTCGATCACGCACACTTGATCGGACGGACGGATAAAATCCTGTGGAACAATGCCGACCCCGAGGCCGGATTCGACCATCGGCAGGATCTGGTCGGCGGTGAAGGCCTCGATGTCCGGCCGGAACGGCAGTCCGTGGGCCGCAAAAAAACCGGAATAAAGCGTGTAGGACTGTGTATCCGCGCCAAGCGTAATGAGCGGATGGCTGCGCAGCTCCTCCAGCGTGACGGGATGCGTCAGAAGGTCGCGGAAGATGGGAGCGCAGACGGCGACCTCCTGAATTTTCCGGATATTTGTCTGCTGGAAGGCTGCCGCGTGCAGCACCGGCGTTGTGACGACGGCAAAATCGGCGGTCGTCTCGCGCAGGGCGGCGATGGCCTGCGGCGTCGAATGGTTGCTGACGCGCAGGCGAACGCCCGGATAGCGGGCGCGGAAGGCTTCAAGCACCGGCAGGAGCACACAGCGCAGTGCGCCCTCGCTCGCGGCAAGAAAAACGGTGCCCGTCTGTAGAGAACGGCTCTGGGCCAGCTCCGCTTCCCCGGCTTCCAGCTGCTCGACCGCGATCTTGACGTGGCGGTAGAGCTGTTCGCCCTCCGGCGTCAGCTTCACGCCGCGGTTTGTCCGGGAAAAAAGCGTGCAGCCAAGCTCAGCTTCAAGATTTTTGATCGACCGTGTCAGATTCGGCTGGTTATTGAGCAGATGCTTGGCCGCCTGTGAAAGGTTGCCGTATTTGGCAACGTAGTAAAAAATTCGATAATAATCATAGCTGACGTTCATTGTGTGTTTCCTTTTTCTATATTAATTTGATATAGCCGCAATATTATTTTCAGATTTTACATACTCGCGTTTGTCGCCTATTTTTACAGCTTCCGCGCATCAGAGCAGGAAGCATAAAGAAAAGTACGCCGCATCGCCGCCGCAATGGAACGCTGTGCGCGTTCCGAACGGCTCCGCCTGCAAGGCGTGCTTTTCCATGATCCTGTGAAAGGGGGATCCCTATGAGCAAAAAACGAAAAATTATTTCGCTGATCGTCCTTGGCGTCCTGATGCTGGCTTCGCTGGCGCTCAGCCTGCTGTGCGGCCGAGCCGGGCCGAAGGAGTCTCTGCGGACGATCATGCGGGACGCTGTCCTGCATGAGGACAACAAGATCAGCCTGTTCGGATGGATGGACGTGAATCCGGCGGTCGTGTCCGGCATGATCGTAACCGGCGCGCTGCTGCTTCTGGCAGCGCTGGCAAGGCTGCTGGTCATTCCGAGATTCCGCTATCAGCCCGGAAGGCTCCAGCTGCTGCTGGAGGAGCTTGTGTCGTTCTTCCAGAATCTTGCGCAGACGAACAGCCCTCACCGAAACGGCTTCCTTGGCGCGTATCTGTTCGGCGCTGGCGTTTATGTGTTCCTTGGCACGATCTTCGAGCTGTTCGGTCTTCAGGCTGTGACCACGACTGGCGGCTCCATTTCTCTGCCGGCACCGCTGTCGGATATCAACGCGGCCATCAGCGTCGGCTGCATGTCCTATCTGGTCATTCTGGGCGGCGGCATTTCCGCGAACCACCTTCGGGGCGCAGCCAACACCCTCAAGGATTTCTCGCTGCCCATTTCCATGAGCTTCCGTCTGTTCGGTGCGCTTTTGAGCGGCCTGCTGGTGACGGAGCTTGTCTACTATTCGCTCAGCTTGAGCTTTGTGCTGCCGGTGTTCGTGGGCGTGATGTTCACGCTGCTGCATGCGCTCATTCAGACCTACGTCCTGACGACGCTGGTATCGATCTTCTACGGCGAGGTCACAGAGCCGCACACACCGAAACCCCAAAACGCTTGAATATTGGAGGAAGCTTATCATGAAAATTTCTGCGAAACGAATCGTATCTTTGCTGCTTGCCGTGATGCTCGTCTGTGCGATGCTGACCATGACCGCAGGTGCGGCCGACGCTGCGCAGCCATCCGAAGAAACGACCGCTGCCGCCGCGTCCGGTGACTCGACCGGTGCGAAGGCGATTGCCGCCGCAATCGTCGTCGGCCTTGTTGCGACCGCCGGTGCGCTCGGCATGGCCATCGCCATCGGCAAGAGCGCCGAGGGTATGTCCCGGCAGCCGGAGGCGTCCGGCAGCATCCGTTCTTCCATGATGCTGGGCCTTGTCTTTATCGAGACCGCGATCATCTATGCATTGATCGTCGCAATTCTGATCATCTTCGTTCTGTAAGGAGGCAAAGCCATGGGAGTACCGCTGAATATCGACTGGCAGCAGATCCTGCTGCACGCATTCAATCTGATTATCCTGACGGGCGGGCTGTATTTCCTGCTGTATAAGCCCGTCACAGCGTTTATGGAAAAGCGTCAGGCGTACTACGCCGGACTGGCAGCCGACGCGCAGGCGAAGCTGCGCGAGGCGGAGGAAAAGGTGCAGCAGGCCGACGAACGGCTTGCCGGTATGCAGGCGGAGGCAGAGCAGCTCCGCGCGGAGACGATGAAGGAGGCCGAGGCCGAAGCTGCGGCGCGTCTTGCCGGTGCGGAAGCAGAAAAGCAAAAGCTTCTCGCCGCCGCGAGAGCGCAGGCTTCCCGCGAGAAGGACGCCATGCTGCGTGAGGCGAACGAAAAGCTCGGCGAGCTGGTCTCAAACGCAGTGGATAAGCTGGTTTCCGACGCGGAGGATCCCTACACAGACTTTCTGCATACGGTCAAGCGGGGGGCATAGCACATGAAGGAGTTGGAGCTTCAGGCGTGCGTATACAGCCGCACTGCGCCGGAGGAGGCGCAGCTGCGCGCATTTTTGAATCAGAAATACCGGCGGCCCGTCCGCCTGCGCTGGGAGCGGGACGAACGCATGAAGGACGGCTTCCGGCTGGAGCTTGGAGAAGGTGAAAGCCGAGAGCTGGTCTATGATTGGAGCAGCGCGGGAAAAAGCCGTCAGCTGAAGGATCGGATCGCGGCTGCGATCCGCAGCCGGAGCGATGTGATCCCACTGCTGGAAAAGACGCTGCGGGAGTTCCGGCCGGAGCCGACGGCGACGGAGATCGGCACCGTGCTTTCCTACGGCGACGGGATCGCCGAGGTCAGCGGCCTTCCAGGCGCGGAATACGGCGAGATCCTGATTTTTGAAAACGGTGTGCGCGGCATGGTGCTCGACCTGCGGGAGAGAAGCATCGGCTGCGTCGTTTTTGCGGGAGAGGCCGCCATTCAGGCCGGAAGCACCGTCTGGCGGAGCGGAAGATCTGCCGGTATCCCGGTTGGAGAGGCTTTCCTTGGGCGCGTGATCGATCCGCTCGGCGCGCCGATCGACGGCGGCGGAGAAATCGTGGAGTCGGACTATTATCCGATCGAATCTCCGGCCCCCGGCATCATCGACCGTCAGCCGGTCGATAAGCCCATGCAGACGGGCCTTCTTGCCATCGACTCCATGTTCCCCATCGGACGCGGCCAGCGTGAGCTGATTATCGGCGACCGTCAGACCGGCAAGACGGCCATTGCGCTCGATACGATCCTGAATCAGAAGGGACAGAACGTCGTCTGCATCTATGTAGCCATCGGTCAGAAGGCATCGAGCGTCGCGCAGATCGTGCAGACGCTGCGGGAGCATGACGCGCTGGCCTATACCATTGTTCTCTGCTCGTCCGCCAGCGACTCCGCACCGCTGCAATATATCGCTCCCTATGCGGGCTGCGCGATGGGCGAATACTTCATGCATCAGGGCCGCGACGTACTGATCGTCTACGACGATCTTTCCAAGCATGCGGTCGCGTATCGTGCGCTGAGTTTGCTTCTGGGGCGTTCTCCGGGCCGGGAAGCCTACCCCGGCGACGTTTTCTATCTGCATTCCCGGCTTCTCGAGCGCGCAGCGCATCTGGCCGACCATCTGGGCGGCGGCAGCATGACGGCGCTTCCCATCGTCGAAACGCAGTCGGGCGACGTTTCCGCGTATATTCCGACAAACATCATTTCCATCACCGACGGTCAGATCTTTCTGGAAAGCCGCCTGTTCTTCGCGGGCCAGCGCCCGGCGGTCAACGTCGGTCTGTCTGTGTCCCGTGTCGGCGGCGCTGCACAGACCAAGGCCATGAAAAAGGCCGCAGGCGCGATCCGATTGGAGCTGGCGCAGTACCGCGAGATGGAGGTATTCATGCAGTTTTCCAGCGATCTGGACGACGCGACGCGGCGGCAGCTGGCCTACGGACAGGGCCTGATGCAGCTTCTGCGTCAGGAGCAGTCGCACCCCTATTCTCAGCATGAGCAGGTGTTCCTGCTGGTCTGCGCACTGGGACATGTATTTCTGCCTGTACCGCCCGCACAGGTGCGAAGCACCGCGCGCCGGCTTTTGGACGCGCTTGCGCAGCAGCTGCCCGCGCTTTGCAGCCGCATCGACACGACCGGTCAGCTGTCAGGCAGCGACTGCACGCAGATATTGGATGCGGCGAAGCAGCTCGTCGCGCAGCGGCTGGACACAGGCGGTGAGCGCTGATGGCCGGAACGAAGGAGATCAAGGACCGCATTGAGAGTGTGCGCGACACGCAGAAGATCACGAACGCGATGTATCTGATCGCATCGACCAAGCTGCGCAAGGCACGCGCGGAGCTGGATCGGACGCGGCCCTATTTTGACGCGCTGCGCAGCGAGATCAAGCGCGTATTCCGCACAGTCGAAGGTGTGGAGAGCCGGTATTTTTATCCCGGCGACGACCATCCGCTGAGCGGAACCTATGCGTATCTTGTCATTACGGCGGATAAGGGTCTGGCCGGTATGTACAACCAGAACGTACTGCGTGAGGCGCAGAGGCTGCTGGATATGCACGCGGACGCGAAGCTCTTCGTCGTCGGCGAATATGGGCGGCAATATTTTGCCCACCATCAGATCCCGGTCGAGCGCAGCTTTCTCTATACTGCGCAGAATCCGACCATGCAGCGCGCCCGCGAGATCAGCAGCACGCTTCTGGAGCTTTACGACAGCGGGAAGGTGCAGAAGATCTTCGTCATCTACACTGATATGAAAAATGCCATGACGGAGGAAGCAAAGTCCACGCGGCTCCTGCCCTTCCACCGGCAGACATTCGCATCCAAGCCGGAGGAAAAGGCGGTCAAAACGCCGTTTGCGTTCGCGCCGTCCATTGAAACGGTACTGGACACAATGATCCCCAGCTATGTATCGGGCTTTATTTACAGTGCGCTGGTCGATAGCTTCTGCAGCGAACAGAATGCCCGCATGACGGCCATGCGCGCGGCAAACGACAACGCGGAAGCGCTGCTGACCACGCTTTCCTCCGACTATCAACGCCTGCGTCAGGCGGAGATCACGCAGGAAATTACAGAGATCACTGCGGGCGCAGCTGCGCAACGTCTGCACGCAAGGGAGGCGCAGACACAATGAAAAAAGGTACGATCCTGACGGTCGCAGGCCCAGTCGTGGACTGCGGCTTTGAAAAGGGGTAGCTGCCCGCCATCCGCGAGGCGCTTCATGTCACCGTGCACGGCGAGGTGCGCGTGATGGAGGTCGTACAGCAGCTTTCCGCCACGCGCGTGCGCTGCGTACTGTTGGGCGCAAGTGAGCTGCTCTCGCGCGGAATGGAGGTCGAGTCCTCCGGAGCCGGCATCCGCGTACCGGTCGGCGAGGCGACGCTCGGCCGGATGTTCAACGTGCTGGGCGAACCCATTGACGGTGAAGGCGCATTGCCCGAAAACACGCCGCAGTGGGAAATTCACCGCAAGGCTCCGGTCTTTGCAGACCAGTGCCCGGCAACGGAGGTCCTGGAGACCGGCATCAAGGTCATCGACCTGCTCGAGCCGTACCCGAAGGGCGGCAAAATTGGACTTTTCGGCGGCGCGGGCGTCGGCAAGACGGTGCTCATTCAGGAGCTGATCCACAACGTCGCCACAGAGCACGGCGGCTATTCCGTTTTCACCGGCGTTGGCGAACGCAGCCGTGAGGGCAACGATCTCTGGAACGAGATGCACGAAAGCGGCGTTCTGCAAAAGGCGGCGCTGGTGTTCGGGCAGATGAATGAATCCCCCGGCGTGCGGATGCGCGTGGCGCTTTCGGGCCTTACCATGGCGGAGTACTTCCGCGATACGGAGAAAAAGGACGTTCTGCTGTTCATCGACAACATTTTCCGTTTTGTGCAGGCAGGCAGCGAGGTTTCGACGCTGCTTGGCCGTATGCCGTCCGCCGTCGGTTATCAGCCGACGCTGGCGGAGGAAATGGGCGCGCTTCAGGAGCGCATCGCCTCGACCTCCAGCGGCTCTGTCACGTCCGTGCAGGCCGTCTATGTCCCGGCAGACGATCTGACCGACCCGGCCCCCGCCACGACGTTCACGCATCTGGACGCAACGACCGTTCTGAGCCGGAAAATCGCCGAGCAGGGCCTCTACCCTGCCGTCGATCCGTTGGCGTCCTCGTCCCGAATTCTGGAGGCATCCATCGTCGGTCAGGAGCATTATGAGACGGCACGGCGTGTGCAGGAAATGCTTCAAAAGTACAGGGAATTGCAGGATATCATCGCCATTCTCGGCATGGACGAGCTGAGCGAGGAAGATAAGCTGACCGTTGCGCGTGCGCGCAAGCTCCAACGCTTTCTCTCGCAGCCGACGCATGTTGCGGAGAAATTCACGGGAATTCCGGGCGTTTACGTCACGCTTTCCGAAACGCTGCGCGGATTCCGGTCGATCCTGAACGGCGACATGGACGCATATCCGGAAGCGGTCTTTTATAACGTCGGCACGATTGACGAGGCCATCCGCAAGGCGGAGCACCTGCAAAGGGAGAACACGCAATGAAGAGCTTCCGCGTGCATATTCTGGCCGCCGACCACACGTTTTACGACGGCCCGTGCGAATCGCTGATCGTGCCTGCGCCGGACGGCCAGTACGGCGTCTGCGCCGGACATGCCAACACGATCTGCGCCATCGTCCCCGGTACGCTGCGCTTGCGTGCGCCAGACGGAAGAGAACAGATTGCCGCAGTTTCCTCCGGCGTAGTCAAGATCGAGGATAACGACGTGCTCGTGCTGGTCGATTCTGCCGAACGTCCCGAGGATATCGACCGCCTGCGTGCCCAGCACGCGGCAGACGCCGCGAAGGAAGCTATCCTGCAAAAGCGCTCTATCCGCGAATACCGTGAAGCGCATCTGACGCTGGCGCGGGCCATCGCCCGGCTGCACGTTAAAAATCTTTCAGAACAATAGCCCACCCCTTTTCCTTGGCCGGGACTTCCGCAGAAAAACGCTGCGAAGCCCCGGCTTTTTTAATCTCTTCCCTGATATATTTATCTCATATTCAGCACAGAAACACAAAATACAGCATTTTTCCCGTTAAAGCTGCGATAACCCCCAGTTTGCGGATCACCGCAGATCAGAGCTTGCTGACGCGGCTATTTCTGATCGGATACGTTGTCAAGTACAAGAAACCCGGCGGTTATGTCTGGATCGACGCAGAGCGGAAACCAGACGGCGTCCAGATCCGCATTTCCGACGATGGACTTGGCATATCGGAGGAAGAGGAGACGCATATCTTCGCGTACTTTTACCACACCGACTGTTCCCGCGACCGCACCGGCACCGGCCTTGGGCTTTCCATCGTCCAGTGGATCGCAGAGCTCCACGGCGGCGGAGGCATGACTACTGTTTGACTACTATCTCCCACGAAGCATCAAAAGCCGGTTTGCCCAGTGTTTTCAATGGTTTTCAAGAAATTCAGAAAAACAGGTGTTGTCGGTAAAAATCGTACAACCATTGAAAACACAGCATTTTATCAGAATGGGCCTGAAAACTCCGACTCTGTAGGTCGCACGTTCGAATCGTGTCGGGCGTACCAAAAAGTCCTTGAAATCGCATGATTTCAAGGACTTTTTATATAAAATTGTTGTTATGTCATAGCTCATCAGGACATAGCTTTTTAACAGTCAGATTCAGATTTCCAAATTGCTCTGCATGATCTGGCTGGCGGCTTTTTTGTTCTTGTCGAATGCGTGGGTGTAAATATCGAGCGTGGTAGATGGCTGGCTGTGGCCGAGCAGCCCTGCGACTGTGCCGACGTCCGTGCCGCTGGCGATGAACAGGCTTGCCGCTGTATGGCGCAGGCTGTGGACATTCAGGTCGGTCGGAAGATCGTTTGCTTTCAAGATTTTCTTGAATCGCCATGTGAAGGTCGATGGTGTCATCGGCAGCTCCATGCCCTTTCTGCGGAACACATAGTCATCTTTGGTCTGCTCGCGCCGGTCGTAACGCTCCGTTTCGGCGGCGCAGAAGGCTTCATATTCGCGGAGCAGGCTTTCCATCTCGGCGGAGAAGTACACATAGCGATTGCCAGCTTTCGTTTTCGGAGCCTTTACGATGATCTCGTCACCGGTCGTTTTGACCGCGTTCCGACAGACATGGATGCTGCACTCGGCGTAGTTGATGTCCTCCCACTTGAGCGCACAGCACTCTCCACGGCGCATCCCCGTGGCGATGATGAGCTTGAAGTAGGTTTCGTACAGGATGCTCACGGCCTCCAGCGCCTGAATCAGCTTTTTCACCGTTTCATCATCCGCAATCTTTTTCTCTT
>ENA-ORNQ01000686-ORNQ01000686.1-human-gut-metagenome-genome-assembly--contig:-NODE-686-length-31914-cov-10.134342_pt1 | contig 31914 bp, 25 predicted proteins | sample MGYA00242116_ERZ509024 | MGnify/ENA primary metagenome ERZ509024 (study PRJEB26280, sample SAMEA2338697) | human gut metagenome | biome: human gut; feature: human-associated habitat; material: faeces...
ATCTCCTCAATATGATACCGGATCACCGATGCAGAAGATCGGCTTCAAATTATTAGCCAAAGCCAATTTAACTTTTTCTTCCAGAATTTCTACTGTTTCGTGATAGTAAGCACGACGTTCTGAGTGACCCAGGATTACATATTCAGCACCTGTAGAAGCAACCATTTCAGCAGAAACCTCACCGGTATATGCACCTGATACTTTATCTGCACAGTTTTCTGCACCTACACCAATTACAGCTTTGTCAACAATAGGAGTAACAGAAGCCAAGTGAATAAACGGAGTACAGATTACTACATCACAATTAGGTTTGTCAACAGCCAAAGCTTCATTCAATTCTTTTGCCAGAGCAATACCTTCCTGAAGGTTCTTGTTCATTTTCCAGTTTCCTGCAACAATGTTTTTTCTCATTTTGTTTATTTTATTAAAGGGTTAATGAAATTATTTTGTTCGATTCTCTTTCAATTTCTTTTTCCTATGAAAATGCTCCCAAATGACATCCACCATGCTGAAAAACAACAACGGGAAGACAAACCATGCCAATACCAGCACCACTTTATGACTGAAAGTCTTTTCATTGATTTGTGCCAAGGGCAATTTTTCCAGCCTGTCGGTCAGCACATATTCATCAGGCAGACTATTCACACTCCACTTGTTTATAACTACTCCGTTCTTCAGCAACATCAGTCCAGGATTAGAGCGTATCATGGTTTTCAGTGTAATGTCATCCATCAGGCAAAAAGGATACTCGGCTCCCGTACGCTCCTGCCAGTCTTCAATGTCACTATCGGGTGATGAAGTAAGACAATAGAATTGATATCCATGCTCCACACTATAATCATACAGTTCATTTATCAGGTCAATGGTACTATCATCCGCCTGGCTCAGCTGATGCGCCACCAACAGAAAAGTATAATTATCATCATCCAGTACTTCATCGGTTATATCTTCCCCATCTTCTTGACGAATAATAGAAAAGTCATGAATAGGCGGTTCGTATCCTTGTTCCTTCACCATCGTTTGGGAATCTACAAAAGTCCATGTGCTATCGGGATAATTTTCTAATGTAAATTCTTTCTCCACTCCATTTTTTTGAAGAATAAAACGAGTTTCATAAACAGTAGGCTTCGCTCCTTCCGGAATTTCCATCCCTTTACGTATATCTGCCCCGATATGATAAGGGCGGAAATCAAAGACAGGCAATTCATGGTAACAATACAAAGTCATCCCCGAAATATAGAGAAACGCATACATAGCCACCAACCAATCGAAACGTTTGGTCACCAAAGGAGTTATACGGTTTCCCCATTTAAAAACGGAAGCCACAGCTATCAACAAAAATACATTCTTCCCAAAAGTTTCCCAATTAGTCAAAGTCACAGCATCGCCGAAACATCCACAATCCGATATCGGATTGGAAAGAGCCAACCATAAAGTGAGCGGAGTCATCACCCCCATGATAAGCACAACAAACAAGGTTGTCATTCTTCTGCGGATACCAAACAAAAGATATACTCCTAAACAAAACTCAACCATTGCCTGCAATATAGACGCCAGAAACGGAAGAAAGGCAGGCACCGAAGCAGCCCAACCGAAAGCCTCCAAATAATCCTGAATTTTATATTGGGTACCCAGCGGATCTACCGCTTTGACAAAACCGGAAAATATAAATACTACCGCCAGCAAAAAGCGGCAGGCATTTGTCCAGATTCCAATGATACTATGTAACTGTTTACTCTCCAAATTCCAACTTGATCAATCCGAATACAGAATAATTAATCATATCCATATAGTTGGCATCAATGCCCTCTGATACCAATGTGGCTCCATCGTGACCTTCAATCTGCTTGGTACGATAGATTTTCATCAAAATCAAATCAGTATACGAACTGACACGCATGCTGCGCCATGCTTCGTCATAATCATGATTCTTGGCCAGCATCAGTTCCAATGCCTGTTTGGCATACCGGTCATACAATTCCAAAGCACGTTCTTCAGTCATATCATCCGTATCAGCATATCCCAGCTCCAATTGGATCAGGCCGATTATTCCATAATTCACAATAGCGATAAACTCCGAACGGATACCTTCATCTACCATCGTCACCCCTTTGATTTCAATACTACGGATGCGGTTTGCCTTGATAAATATCTGATCGGTAACAGATGAAGGGCGCATGATACGCCATGCTGCGCCGTAATCGTGCAGTTTTTTCGCAAACAAATCACGGCAGACAGCTATTACATGTTCAAATTGTTGTTTCGTATCTTTCATCACACTCTATGATTAGACGGCAAAGTTACGCATTTTTCTGCTTAAGCGTAAACAAAAAGGCGGAAAAGAATACTCCTTTCCGCCCTATTTTATATTTCTTAATTAACTAAAGCTTAAGAACATCTTAACACTTGTCCCGGACGAAGAATAGTTCTACGGGTAATATGGTTCAACTTGCATAAAGCATCAATAGATGTACCTGTTTTCTGTGCAATGCGGCTCAATGTATCTCCACTTCTTACCTTATGGTAACGGATAGTACCATCTGATGAAGCCAACAAATTCACGTTCTTACTATTCGTGTTACGCTGGTATCTGTTATTACCTTTTCTAAACAAATAAGAATCGGCTACAATATCCTGTTTTTCAAAATCAAATAAAAGTGCCGGATTAATGGCCTGTCCCAAGAAACGGGTTTCAAAATGAAGATGTGATCCAGTAGAACGCCCGGTATTTCCACCCAATCCGATAGGTTCTCCTGCTTCTACATACTGATTCTCATCCACAATCTGCTTTGACAAGTGACCATAGACAGTCTCCAACCCATTCTCGTGACGAATCACTACATATTTTCCATATCCGCGACGTTCATACTTCACCATACGCACCTTTCCACTGAAAGCTGCACGGATCGTATCACCTATATATACTTTTATATCCAATCCATTGTGCATACGACGACGACGGGGACCAAATTTAGAAGTTATTTTTGTGTGTTCTGTCGGCATACGGAAACCGGTCATATCAATACGGAATGTATCAGGAATAGTAACAGTATTACCATAAGCGTGTACACGCTCGTTACTCCAATTAGGATAGAGACTATATGCAGGATAAGCTGACTTTTCCGCCTTTATCTGACGAATCAATGCAACAGAATCTACTGCTTTCAATTTTCGGTCGATAGGTGCCTGGCGTGCCAACAGATCCTGTCCTGACACATTCAGGCTGACTAGGGCGAAGGCTGCCGCTGCGACTACTTTAACACATTTCAAAATCATCCGTTTTTTTGGTTTTTCTTTTAATATTCGTCATTAGCATAAAGGGAGCCGAACACAGCTTGTTTATACTCGAATATCTCATCTGGTTTAAAAAATCGTTTAAGTTCCACTTCAGCGGTTTCCGGCGAATCGGAAGCATGAACTATATTCTCCTGAAAGCTCATGCTGTAATCTCCACGGATAGTTCCAGGAGCCGCCAGACGTCCGTTAGTAGGACCGGTTAATGTTCTCACTACTTGAACTGCGTCCACACCTTCAAAGCAACATACAATAACAGGACAAACCATCATTGCATCTTTCACGCGCTGAAAGAACGGCTTTGAACTTAAATGAGCGTAATGTTCGCTAAGCACTTCATCCGTTAACTGAACCATTTTCATTCCGGCTAAACGCAGACCTTTCCTTTCAAATCTATTAGTAATCTCACCTACCAACCCCCTCTGCAGAGTACAAGGTTTCAAAATAACCAGCGTTTTTTCCATCATAATATTCGGTTCATTTAAGGTTAATACTGTGCTTCTTTTCAAAAATTCTCCCAAAGATAGAGATTTTCCTTGAGAAACAAGGTACTTCTTTAACTCTTTTTTTATATAAGTTATATACAAAATCCCGGTAAAATACCCTGTAACCTCTATAAACAGGGAGAAAACATCGCAAATATGTTATGCAACATATATCTTTATTTTTAACAATGTAGTAACATAAACTAAGAAATAGCCGCCCAATTTATATTTGTTTTACGCAATGCTTGCAATTGCCGCCAAAGAATAGCATTTTCCGGACGAGTCCCTGTGGGGTCTTCATCTACAATACGATTTGCCACATCACGGACATATTGCAATAATTGACCGTCACGGGCAATATCGGCTATCTTCAAGTCAAAAGCGACACCACTCTGCTGGGTTCCCTCTAAGTCACCGGGACCGCGCAACTTCAAATCGGCTTCCGCTATCTCGAAACCATCATTGGTCTGTACCATTATTTCAAGCCGCTTGCGAGTTTCTTCGGTCAGTTTGTAAGTGGTGACCAGAATACAATAAGACTGGTCGGCGCCACGCCCCACACGGCCACGTAACTGATGCAATTGTGAAAGTCCGAAACGTTCGGCGTTTTCAATGACCATTACCGAGGCGTTAGGGACATTCACCCCGACCTCAATCACTGTAGTGGCCACCATAATCTGAGTATCACCACTGACAAAACGCTGCATCTCGGCATCTTTCTCCGCCGGTTTCATCTTACCATGCACCTTGCTGACCTGGCAATCGGGAAATTCCGCACAAATCAGTTCATACCCCTCTTCCAGATTCTTGATATCCATTTTCTCACTCTCTTTTATCAAAGGATAAACAATATAGATTTGCCGCCCTTCTTCTATCTGTTTGCGAATGGAGGCATAAAGACTGGCGCGACGATTGTCAAACTGATGGATAGTCTGGATGGGTTTACGGCCCGGCGGCAATTCGTCAATAACTGATACATCAAGATCACCATACAGTGTCATAGCCAAGGTACGGGGAATAGGGGTAGCCGTCATGACCAGCACATGAGGTGGACAAACATTCTTACTCCATAACTTGGCACGCTGAGCCACCCCGAAACGATGTTGTTCGTCTATAACCACCATTCCCAAAGAAGAAAAGCCCACAGTATCTTCCAAAACGGCATGCGTGCCTATAAGAATCTGAACATCCCCCGTCAGTAAATCCCTCAATATCTTCTCACGCTTCTTTCCTTTGACAGATCCCATTAAAAGTTCCACGCGCACATCCATGCCAAACAGGAATTTCCGAATAGTTTCATAATGTTGGGCGGCAAGAATCTCTGTAGGAGCCATCATACATGCCTGATAGCCATTATCCAGTGCGATGAGCATGGACATCAAGGCCACCAATGTTTTCCCACTTCCCACGTCACCTTGCAGCAAACGGTTCATCTGCCGTCCGCTTCCCATATCTTTTCTTATCTCCTTTATCACCCGTTTTTGCGCTCCGGTCAGTTCAAAAGGAAGATTCTGTGAATAAAAAGTATTAAAGATCTCACCCACCCGTTCAAAACGCAGGCCCCGATATTTACGCTGCCTGTCTTTACTGTAACGTAGAATATTGAGCTGCACATAGAACAGCTCTTCAAACTTCAAACGATATTGGGCCTTCCGCAGCAATTCGGGATTCTTGGGGAAATGAATATTACGGATGGCCTCATCCAAAGACATTAAATGATGCTCCTCTACTAACTGAGGAGGCAATGTTTCAGCAAGAGGTTCCTGTAGCAGGGCAAGCGCATTCTTCATTAACCTCTCCAGCCCATGAGAGTTCAAGAAACCGCGCTTCATCCTTTCCGTTGTGTTATAATAAGGCTGCAACCCCATCGTAGATAAGGTAAGTTCGCCTGAAGGATCCATATCGGGATGAGCCACATTGATACGACCATTGAATACGGTTGGTTTACCAAAGACAATATACTCTGTCTTGGTTTTATAGTGCTCTAACAGATATTTAATTCCTTGAAACCAGACTAAATCAATGATGCCCGTACCATCAGAAAAATGACCGACAAGTCTGCGCTGTCTTCCCTCACCAAAAGTCTCAAAACTGAGGATTTCGCCTTTCAACTGGATATAAGGCATATTGCCGTCTATTTCATGAATGTAATAAAGGCGGCTGCGGTCTACATATTTATATGGAAAATAGTACAACAAATCATGCAAGGAAAACAGATTTAATTCCTTGTTCAAGACGGTTGCACGCTGCGGGCCTACTCCTTGCAAATATTTTATGTCACGCGTAGTGATATCGAACATTTCAAATTAAGACTTCCGCTATTTTCAAATCAAAAGGGGTGGTTAATTTAATATTTTCTCTATTTCCCTGTACCAGACAGACCTCCCTGCCCATCGCCTCCACTACAGAAGCATCATCAGTAAAGGCATCCGTATATTCCTGTTGATATGCCTCTTTCAACAACTGCACTTCAAAGACCTGAGGAGTCTGAACCAGTTTATAGTCATTACGCGGAACCGTTTCACTTCCCGGCTTCGTAAGATGACGCACGGTTTCCACCACATCAATTACAGGAATGACCGCTTGCTTAGTCTGCGCCGCCTCATAACATCCGGCTATCACTTCCCGGGAAACAAAAGGACGCACGCCATCATGAACACCTACCAAGCCTTCTCCCCTCACGTATGCCAATCCATTCTTTACAGAATGGAAACGGGTCTCGCCCCCATCGGCAATATCATGACGCAAAGCAAAATGATGCGTTTCACAAAGATCTTTCCAGTAAGCCCGCTGGCTCACCGGAAGAACTAATATAATATGTATAGAAGAATCAAAAGCGTAAAAAGCCTCTATGGTACGCATCAACACAGGCTTGCCTCCCACAGGCAAAAACTGTTTGGGAATATCTCCCCCCATACGCAACCCTTTGCCTCCCGCAACTATAATGACATGCCTGTTCATTCTGCAATCATCATCCCTTGCTTCAATTCTGCCACCTTTTCCGCACCGACATATTTCCCAGCAATAGCAAATGAGAATGCCATAGCGGCACCGGGACCTTTACCAGTAATAAAATTACCGTCTTTCTCTACCAAAGCGGCAGTATACTCAGCACCTTCCAGATACTTCTCAAATCCCGGATAGCAAGTTACTTTCTTACCTTTCAACAAACCACGCTTTCCATATACCAACGGAGCGGCACAGATGGCAGACAACGGACGTCCCGCTTCAGCAAATGTCATAATTAACTTGCCCAAACCTTCGTGAGCATCCAGATTTGTCGCTCCAGGCAGACCGCCGGGCAATACAATCATTTCCGCATCCTCTTCTTTTACTTCTTCAAACACCATATCGGCTACTACCGGAACACCATGCGCACCGTTTACGGTCAGCACACCTGTTATAGAAACGGTCTTTACAGGCAAACCTGCACGTCTCAACACATCTACCGGGGTCAGTGCCTCCACTTCCTCGAAGCCTTCTGCCAAAAATACATAAATTGTTTTCATAAGCTACTTCAGTTTAAAGTAATATGTAATAGTACCTGTCTGGTTATTCACTCCGTCCACTTGGTTAAAGCGTGCCTTACGGGCAGCCTCTTCCGCCGCCTTCCGCAACGAAGCGTTTACTGTATTGGTACGTTTGTTGATACTAGTACTTATCACCTGTCCTGCGGGATTTACGGTAATAGTCACTACCACCCGTCCCTCATCCTGCACATTATAGACAGGCATCGGCAAACCGCCACTACCCAAAGAACGTCCATTGAGGTCAAATGTTCCGTAACCGCCCACTCCGCTGGATTTCCCTTCCGAAGAGTTTCCCGTCGGGCTACCCTCCAAACCGAAGCCTGTAGTACCGGTTCCTTTATTTCCCATTTGAGTTCCTTTTCCGAAAGCACCGGCTATCTTCTTCGCCGCCGCTTCCGCTGCCGCTCTTTCGGCTGGCGCCTTCTTCTCAGCCGCTGCTTTTTCTGCTTCAGCACGCTTCTCGGCCTCAGTCTTCTCTTTCGGCTTTACCGGCTCCTTTTTCGGTACGTCCTTTTTAGGAGTCTCCTTCTTGGGCTTTTCTTTTTTAGGAATTTCTCTTTTAGGTTCCTTTTTGGGGACTGTCACCGTTTCCTCTTCTGTTTGCGTGATGATTTCCTCTTTTGTTTCGACGGGAGAAACCATTTCGGGTTCGGATATATCGGGAGCCGGAGCCTCGGGCTCATTCATTATATCCACATCCGTCAGCGTATAAGGATCGGCATTTCCTTGAGAAAGTTCCGTATTTCCCAGCATAACAGGGACACCCCCTTCTTCCTGAGCCTGAGGGCGACGGATAGCAATCACCAACAGCAGGATTAGGAGAAGAATATGCAGTACAGCCGTACCAATCAGTCCTGTTATCTTATTTTTCTTCATGCTTACAGCTTAACGTTTCTTCTCAGGCGGACGTGTAGCCAACACCATCTTGAAATGATTTTCATTAGCAATGTTCAGTACCCTTACTATTTCACGGTAAGGCACAACCTCATCCGCATAAAGGGCCACATACATATCGGGTTCTTTCTCGGCACACCTTTGCAGGAATGCGGGCAGTTCTTCCAAGTCTATCGGCATTTCATCTTCATTACCGAAAGCGGTATAGAAGTTCAGATTCTTGTCTATAATTACCCGTGTAAGTGGTTTCGCCGAAGTCTGCTGCCTGCCTTGCGGAAGCAATACCTTAATGGCATTGGGTGACACCATAGTAGAGGTAATCATGAAAAATATCAGCAACAGGAATATGAGGTCTGTCATAGACGCCATACTGAAATTGGGTGATATTTTTTGTCTTCTTTTTAACGCCATATATTTTTATTTTTGAACCGGTTCATTCAGCAGATCCATAAAATCCATGGTACGGGCTTCCATCTGGCCAACTACCTTATCCACACGTACCACCAGATAATTATAAGCAAACATGGCTGCAATACCTACTATAAGACCACCTACAGTAGTAATCATCGCCTCGTAGATACCTCCTGACAGCAATGTAATATCAATATTATTTCCGGCATTGGCCATCTCCCAAAAAGCGCGCACCATACCAGTCACTGTTCCTAAAAAGCCAAGCATGGGAGCACCACCCGAAACCGTAGCGATGACGGGGAAGCCATTTTCCAATTTTGCCACTTCAATGTTTCCGGCATTCTCTATGGCTGCCTGCACATCGGCGACGGGACGTCCCATACGCGAAATCCCTTTTTCAATCATCCGGGCAGAAGGCGTATTAGTAATACGGCAATAATTGATGGCCGATTTCACCTCTCCGGTACGAATATAATCCCGGATACGTTCCATAAACAAAGGGTCTTCCTTACCAGCCTTGCGAATGTAAGCAAGACGTTCAAAAAAGATATAAAAACACGCAACGGACAGCAGAGCCAGCACAAGCATGATCCATCCGCCTTTTACCGCCATATCCCAAAGGTTCATCTGAGCCTCCCCCGAAACGGGTGTCAATGTGGGGTTACCCCCGGCAAGGGTATCCGCCAAAGCCGCCTGTGCAGCCAATAAAGTGATATTCATCATGAACGAAGACAATTTTTATATTCTTCAATAGTTTGTTTTAATCCCATATAAAGCGCATCGCTTATCAATGCATGACCGATAGACACCTCGTCCAGCCAAGGAATATGCGTATGCATATATTTCAGATTTACCAGACTAAGGTCATGACCTGCATTCAGTCCCATCCCCAGGCTACGTGTCACCTTCGCCGCTTCTATAAAAGGAGCAATGGCCACTTCGGGATTCTGAGGGTACATCGTAGCGTATGGTTCCGTATAAAGTTCCACCCGGTCGGCCCCCGCCTTGGCGGCATATTCTATCATCTCCTTGTCCGTACCGACAAAGATAGAGGTACGAATGCCTGCCTGTCCGAACGTATCCATCAGTTCGGTAAGGAAAGAAAGATTGGCCTTGGTATCCCATCCGGCATTAGACGTAATTTGATCGGGCGCATCGGGCACCAGCGTTACTTGATGAGGTTTCACTTTCAGTACCAGGTCAACGAACTCCGGTGCGGGATACCCTTCAATATTAAACTCTGTGGTAAGTAACGGACGAAGTTCGTACACATCGCTGCGGCGGATATGCCGTTCATCGGGACGAGGATGTACAGTGATACCTTCCGCACCAAACGCCTCACAGTCCAAGGCTACTTTCACCACGTCCGGATTGTTGCCTCCCCGGGCATTACGCAAGGTGGCTACCTTGTTTATATTTACACTTAACTTTGTCATCTTGGCAATATATTATTATCTTTGCAGTTCTGATGTGCAAAGTTAGCAGGTTTTATTAAAACCTGGTCCATTTTGACAAACAAAAGATTTATAAAATTAACTAATGAATATACGCCCAATGAAATTCGCCCTTTTCGGAAACACTTATCAAGCCAAGAAATCGGCTCATGTGGAACGTTTGCTATCCATTCTGTCACAACATAACGCCGAAGTCCATATCTGCCGCGAGTTCTACCAGTTTCTGACGAACGACCTCAAGATAAGCATCCGTCACGCCGGTGTTTTCGATGGAAATAATTTTGAAGCCGACATGATACTAAGTATCGGAGGCGACGGCACTTTCCTGAAAGCTGCCAGCCGTGTGGGTTCACGCAACATTCCCATACTAGGTATCAATACCGGACGATTAGGTTTTCTGGCCGATGTCTCCCCTGAAGAGATGGAGGACACATTTAATGATATCTACAATGGAAACTATCGGATAGAAGACCGCAGCGTATTGCAAGTATCCTGCAAAGAACAAGAACTGAAAGGTTACCCTTTCGGTCTGAATGAGATAGCGGTACTGAAGCGTGACAGTTCTTCTATGATTTCCATCCACACAGCCATCAATGGGGCCTATCTCACCACTTATCAGGCGGACGGATTGGTAATTGCCACTCCTACCGGTTCTACAGCCTATTCGCTGAGCATCGGGGGACCTGTCATCGTGCCACACAGTAATACCATCGCCATCACTCCGGTTGCACCACATAGCCTGAATGTACGCCCCATTGTCATCAACGACGACTGGGAAATCACATTGGATATAGAGAGCCGCAGCCACAATTTCCTGATTGCCATCGACGGACGTAGCGAAACTTGCCGTGAAGGAAGCCGGCTCACTATCCGCAAAGCCGACTATAAAATAAATGTAGTAAAACGAAACAGCCATATCTTTTTCAACACACTCCGCAACAAAATGATGTGGGGAGCCGATGGTAGAGGATGATATTACAATTCATCCTCAAAATAGTTTAAATAGTGGTTATCAAGGTTATACAAAACCTTTTTATATCTAACAAATTTCTTTTTTCAAATACTATGATTATATTTGTGCCACAAATAAAAAATTCAGACCATACAATAGATCAGTAAAAAACACAAAAACATTACACGGCATATGAAAGGCACAATACAAAAATGGAAATTCATGATACTTCTGGGTACATTACTGTTCTTAAGTAACATGACCTTTGCTGAAGACAAAATCAATCATTATACAGAGGGAATCCCTATAGACACAACAGAAGTTTCCATTTCAGACAAAACCAACATCCCCGACCGGCTTTATGTAGATTCTCTGTCATTGAAACGTCACTTTATCCACCGTATCGGCATTGAGGCACGTCCCGGATATATTTTCCCCACCAGTTCCTTTTTCAGAGGAGAAAATCTGAATTGGAAACCCATAGAGAATTCCCTGTCGCTTCACTTGAAATACTCATTCCAATTTCATCCGAACACCTATACCGACCGTATTTACAGAGGAGCCTATCAAGGTATCGGTGTGGCCTACTACAATATGTATGAGAAGCCGCAGTTGGGCAACCCGCTTACTGTCTATTTATTTCAAGGAGCGCGTATCGCCCGTTTCAACCAACGATTGTCGTTAAACTATGAATGGAACTTCGGCGCTTCATTTGGCTGGAAACCATATCACAGTGATTTGAACCCATATAATAAGGTGATAGGTTCAAAAGTAAACGCCTATCTGAATACAAACTTCTATTTCAACTGGATGCTCTCTCCCAAATTTGATTTCACAACAGGTGTGGCAGTGACGCATTTCTCTAACGGTAATACAAAATTCCCGAATGCGGGACTCAATTCCATCGGACTAAAAGTAGGATTGGTCTACAATATTAACAGAAAAGAAGAATGTTTTGCAAAACCTCTATATCAATCACCCGTACCTAAATTCCCCCGTCATATCAGTTATGACTTGGTATTGTTCGGTTCATGGCGCAGAAAAGGAGTAACTATTGGCGAAGGACAAATGGTTGCTTCTCCTGAAGCTTATCCGGTACTTGGATTTAATTTCGCGCCGATGTATAATTTCGGATATAAGTTCCGTGCAGGTATTTCATTGGACGGTGTTTATGACGGCAGTGCGAATGTATATAGTCCGGACGGATACGGTGACGAATTCCTCAAGCCGTCTGCCGGCAAACAATTAGCCCTAGGAGTTTCGGGACGTGCCGAGTACGTAATGCCTTACTTCACAGTTGGAATAGGATTAGGTACAAATGTGATTCATGCAGGCGGAGATTTAAAATCTTTCTACCAGATATTGGCACTAAAGATAGAAGTTACGCGCAGCTCATTCCTTCATATCGGATATAATTTACAGGATTTCCATGATCCTAACTATCTGATGCTGGGATTCGGATTCAGGTTCAATAATAAGTATCCAACTTTTCACAGACGATAGATGCTACGTCTAGTTTGCACAGACACATTCTACAAAATATACTGAAATTATCGGAATATATATATCAAATAAGTTACATGTTTATTTGATAAATCCTTGATTTTTCACCTCACGGACGATAACAATCACCTGAATATATTATCTCTCACATACTCCTAGTATGACCAGTATATAGGTTCAACACCTTAAATCTGAACAAAGTTGTAAAGATATTATTTTTCCATACAACTATTGATCGGCGTAAAGCAATTACCCCTTTTTATATTAAAATTTTGCCCGTTGGCAGGAAATTACTACCTTTGTATCAGATACAATCATATTTGTTTACCATTAAAACCGAATCTGTTTATCGCAAGCCTAGACCGTTTTTGGGAAACTTCGGCATTTTTACCAGACAACAATAAAATCAAACAAGATATTCCTATACCAAGAATCTGCAAATCCTGCTACAAGATTCCGAAAAACTTGCGGCAAGTATGCAAAGTCTTCTTACGTTCTTTTTGATATGCGTATCCATCTTTTGAAAAGAAATCCCCCTCTCCCGGAGAATCCCCCCCAAAACCTTCAGAAGTTTCAGCCTCTCCGCAAACGTCCTGTTCATCGGCATTCCGGCTGACAGATTGATGCACTGAGATCCTTCAACTGCGTAGTTCTTTCTTTCAGCCGTGGTCAATAAATGTATAAAGGTGAATCCGAACACCGATAGAAAACCAAACAATACGACATCGCTTACCCTGTCACGCTGAAAGATCTTTTTCGGCTGAAGGATTTTATCGTGCATATCCTTCAGCCGAAAAGCCGATGAACAGGACGTTTGCGGAGAGACTGAAACTTCTGAAAGAAAAACAAGGTGTTTTGCCATGTTATACAATACGAGTGGAAAAACATCAAAACATCCTGTTGTTTTTGAAAAAGCTCCTGTTCTTTTTTTAAAAGCTCTTGATCTTTTTAAAAAACATCCTTGTCTTTGATGTGGAATTTCTGAATACAAAATCCCATCAAAAACACCGGTCCGATTCTCATAAGTAAAAACAGTGATTCAATATGGAGACAAAAATCATATTTTTCCCTCACTTATGCCTGTAACGCCTCTGTTCCTAAAAACACATCAAACATAGCGCATCAGTCATTCCCCAACGGAACAGCCGAGAAACTCTTATATTCCCTGGTCTGCCCCATCACAATCACAGGATTGTCAGAGGTTTCATATATGCTCAATACTGAAGAACTGATCCTGTCAATCTGCCAGTAGCAGTAATCCAGAAGAAGATATCTGTTATTGGGAGTGATAAAATCATACCGGAAATAATGTACATGCTCTTCCACTTCCTCGCCATCACATGTCGTCCGTGATTTACAGGAAGCCTTACCATTCAGCCCGAACTCATAATGTTCACAGACTTCCGCATCCCTGCCATCCTCAGTACGTATCTGAAATGTTCTCTCCCATGCATAGCCGGTCAGATTGGTAACAATGGCATTGCTATCCTCCCCGTAATGTTCATCAATACAACCTGCAAGAAACAGTACGCATATAACTGTCGAGCCCAATAATCCAATTAATGTTTTTTTCATAGTCCGTCACTTTTTTATTTTATTGAATACTATACCGATATATAAAATAATCTGTTCAAGTCCCTCCTTGTTGTCTTTTTCATCAATCAGGACACGCTTTCATTCTTATATTATAATAAAAGCGAGGCATAAAAGGTCTGCGCCAGCAATCATACCATTAATACTGGAATCTTTTATAATTTAGCAAGTTGTCAAAATATCTCTCATCAAGAGAGGCCGGTCTGATTTTTCGTCCTTCCAGTCTGGCCTTTCTCATCATCCAGTTCAGGAATTCCATATCTCTAAGGCGGAATTCAAACACTTCCTCAGAAATATTCAGTTCACTGCCACTTCCAGCATGACAAGTCATGATTCCATCTTCATCTATTGTACAATGCCTGTAAAAACGGTAAGGGGCAGCTTTCATCTGATTGTCCAGCATTTATGCCGAACCGTTCTTATTCATTGCAACATATCTTTCAATTTAACCGAAACAGAAATTATAGGTATTTTCACTACAGATTTCAATCTGTCCGTTTTTACTTCCTATGAAAACTTTATTTTCACATACCAGCCAACCGACAGCCAATGCAGTACTTTCAATACTCAGGTTAAGTATCCTTGCAAGTTCGGATATTGAAACAGACTTCACCTCATTCAGTGTATACCATATTTTTTCAGCATTGATTTTTACAGATTTCTTATCCATGATCTTATTTATAAGTAGTTCCGAATTGAATTTATATATGAAGTAATATCGGTTTCCAGGAAAAAACCAGATACTTATGACATATAGACCAGACACATGAATCTATATATCAGCCTTGTATTGGAAATTTCTTTTCAGTGGAGTTCCAATGTTTGATAATACTTTTCAGGTAAGAGCGAGATTTGCACGTGTTTATTTTTGTCATAATATAATCTCCAGGCTTGTGCCCTATGTGCAAACCCATCTAAATTAAAAGCGGAAGGGCATTAACCTCGTCTATAAGTGCGGGAGTCGAAGCCTTTGGTACAAACAGGAAACGCCCCCCGCTAAATATTGCAGGCTGAACGTATGGCTGTTCTTGGTACTTTCCGGGAAATTTCGACTTTTCACTTATACAGAACCAGCTAAACGCTTTTGTTTATAATTCCTTGTCCATTTTGATGAACATTCCAAACATACATGTATTTTACCAAAAAAACAACAATGTCAAGAACTTTTTTTGAGTTTTTTGTTTGAAAACATTTTTTTAAACAATTCATAACCAAATCATACAAAGCATTTTCACATACACGAAATATGACAGATATTTCCACATAGAATATCATTTGCTACATTCTATCCTTATAACTTGCCTTTATAACTCATCATCTGTAATGGAGCCCAATCCTTATATTTGTCCCATCACCTGCACCTTGCTTCTTCCGCTTCCGGTCTTCACCACCTGCACCTGCGCGGGGATACGTTCCGTCATCTCCGCCACATGGGAAATCACCCCTATCTTACGCCCTTGCATCTGCAACCGTTCCAAAGCATCCATCGCAATGCGCAGGGTGTCCATATCCAATGATCCGAAACCTTCGTCAATAAACAGCGACTCCACATTCATCCGGTTGGAGGATAAGGAAGACAAGCCCAATGCCAAAGCGAGAGATACCAAGAAAGACTCCCCACCCGAAAGGGAATGGACACTACGTACCTCACCCATCATATCAAGATCCACAATCTGCAAGGCCAGCGTGTCCGGAATACGCTGCAATTCATAACGGGGGGCAAGATCCTGCAAATGCCTGTTGGCATAAAGTAAAAGAACATCGAGCGTATAGCCTTGAGCTATTTCCTTAAACTTAGTCCCCGTTTGGGAACCGAACAACTCATTCAGTTTCGCCCAATTCTCGTAGATGGAAGTTTTCTCCTCCAATTCCTTCTTAATGCCGGCTATGCGTTCTTTACCTTTTATATGATTCTGTATCGTCACTTCTATTTGGGCCAAGCGCCCGGTTTCCGCTTCTTTGGCGGCGGTGCAGGCTGTCAATGTTTCAGCCAGCGACTCCCTGCTCTCCGTGATATCCGGTTTCAAGGGAGCTTGCTGATGTTCCTCCTTTTTCTGTCTTCGCTCTGAAAGGACTGCCTGAAAAACGGTTTCCTTCTCTTTCAATGCATTCAATGCTTGTTTTTCAGCCAGTATCCAGTTTTTGTCTTTGGAAAGCAATTGTTCCAACTCGGCATACGTTTCCTTTTGAAGAGTGAGCCACTCGTTTATTTTCAACTCGTCTTGTTGCAAAACAGCAATCAGACGGACTAATTCCTTTTCCAACTGCGCGATCTGCCCTTTGTAAGATTCTGCTTGTACGGTTAGAGAATGATGCAAGTTCATTGCTTTTTCCTGTTGTTGTTCCAATTCCTTTTGTCGTTTAACATTGTTTGCAACGACCTTTTCGGTAAGTTCACCATTCAACAGAGAGGCGCGCAGACAAGTGCGTTCTTCCAGTTCAGTCTGTTGCTTTTCTTCTTTCTGTTTTTTCTCTTCGTACAAACGAATAGCATTCGCCTCTTCATTTTTCAAACTATCCCTTTGGGCAGATTTTGAGGTAAGAGCCTCTTTTATTTCGGTCTGCTCCTGCAGACGGGTATTCCATTGCCTGCCGAATTGCTGGACATAACGTTTCAACGTTCCCTGCTCCAATAAATCCTTCCAAGTAGGAATAATGGAAACGCAGGTTTCAACTTTTTTCAAGATATCTTCACTTTGTACTGTATAATTCTCAATCAAGGTGGACAGACGGGCCATCTCCAGTTGACGGGCATTCAACGTATTCTTCAGTTGTTCCATTTCCTTAGCAACCTGTTCTTTGGCACGGTTCAGTTCTTCTTCCTGCAAGGATTGGACATTGATCTGTTCCCTCATCGGATGATGAAGACTGCCGCAAACAGGGCAAGGTTTTCCCTCCTCCAACTGCGCACGGAGCAACAGAACTTCTGCCGGCAACAGACGGTTCAGGCGCTCGGCCTCTTGTTGTACGGATTTCAAACGTTGTTCCTCCATTTCATTCGCATTCCTTACTTTCTCCAGCAACTGCTGATTCGACAGAGTCTGCGTCTTTGCTATTTCCAAATTACTAAGCAAACTGGTTATCAATTCAACAGCCGGAATAAGTTGGGAATAAGCAGTATATCGCTCAAACCAAGTTTGCAAAATATTTTGCTTCTCTGCCAACAGACTTATTTCCTTTTCAGTCCTACAGATAGATTGATGCAAATTATCCTTAGCTTGTAATGCCAAAGCCACTTCCTTCCGGCTTTCCACCAGTTGTTTTCTATTTTCTGCCAATTGCACATCCAATGCTCTAGCCTTATCCAATTGTGGTTCTTGTTGTAACAGATAAGCCTTGAATTCCGTTTGCGCCTTCTGAGCAGCTTCCCACTGTGCGGTCGCGGAAGTTTGCAAAGCAGCATTTTTCTGTATGGCAACCTGTATTTCGTTCAATCGGGAACGTCCGGCAGTAGTCTGTTGCCGGGCATTACGTTGTTCCATATACACATCGCGGATATCCTGCGCCTGCTCTATACGGAACAACAGTTCATAACGCGGACGGGCTGCTTCTATTTCTTTTCTGACAACCGAAAGTGTTTCTTCCGCCTGTATGCAACCTGTATTCAAGCGTCCTTCTTCTTCCAGCCATTTCAACTTGCCGGACAGGGTTTCCTCTTTTTTCTTCGAAACGGACAAGCGAACTTGTAATTCTTCCTTTTCAGCTGAAAGTTGCTGTAATTGCTCTTCTGTCAACAACTCAATGCCTTTGATACGTTCTTGCAATAATTTATATTCACCTTCCGCCCGCTTGGTGCGTTCATAGATGGAAACAGAGATACGTGAGTAAATTTCGGTTCCGGTCAACTTTTCCAAGATTTCGGCTTTGTCAGTCTGACGAGCCTTCAGGAAGGTGGCAAAGTCACCTTGAGCCAGCAATACAGAACGGTTAAACTGTTCAAAAGAAAGCCCGATTAATTTACTGATGTGAGATAATAATTCTGTCTTTGTTCCTTGCTGTTCTACTCCTGAAGTGAGGTTAGTCAATGTCATTTCCACTTTTTGCAAGGAACCATCCACTTTGCCACGCGAACGTCGCACCGTCCAACGTGAGCGGAAAACCTCCCCTGTCAAAGCTACAAAGTCCACTTCCGAATAACCTTCGGCCGTACCCCGACGAAGGATGGAACGGCTGTCGTTTTGAGCAATTCCCCTGTCGGCGACATCCATAACAGAAACGTTATTCTCTTTCGCCTTGTTCATACGCGGCGTACAATCAAACAAGGCCAAGCATAAGGCATCCAACAAGGTGGACTTTCCGGCTCCGGTACTGCCTGTAATAGCGAATATACCTGCCGAACATAAAGGCTCAACGGTAAAGTCAATAACAAATTCACCTTCTAATGAGGCTAGATTCTTCCCTCTTATCGCTATTATTTTCATATTCCGGCCTCCTTGATCACACTTTCCAACAATTGTTTCATGGTATCGGGCATCTCCGTCCCTCCATATTTTCGTTTAAAAACATCCAGTGCCATATCCAGCGGACGGATGGTCTGCAATTCCTCGTAGGAAGTGGCGGAGATGCCGCTTGCCTTTTTTTGCGGAAGCATAGCGGCGATGCGGGCCAACCGGACTGCTTTTCCTTTCAAGGCTTCCTCTATCTTATATTTATAAGAGGGTTCGGGTTCGGTCATCAAAATCTTTATTTCCAGATAGGGCGACCGAAGGGTGGCATCGCCATCGGGCAATTCCCCAATTGCCTGCAACACTTCTTCCAACGGACGGGCTTGAGGGGGAATGCTCACCAAACCGGCTAACGGCTCGAACGCTAATTTATTAATGTCGGTACCCTCGGCATCTATCGTTATCATGACTACCCCTGAAGTATTGTTCCTTTCAGCAAAGGACATAGGCATGGGAGTTCCGGAATAACGCACATTGTCCCGATGGGACACGCGTTGGGAACGATGCAGATGTCCCAATGCAGTGTAGGTGATGGCCTCATCAAAAGCATCGGGGGATACACACTCTAAGCCGCCGATAACGGTACGTTCTGAGCGGTCGTCTTCCGAGATTTCGGAACCGGTGGCTTGCAGATGTCCCATGGCGACAACAGGTTTTCCTTTCTCTTTCACTTTGTTGAAAAGCTGTTCATAAAGCTGCTGGACTCCCTTTGAGTAATTCTCTGCCGAAGGGTAATCACCCTGACGCAGATAGGGAACGGCAAGACAATAAGCGGTCACTTTTCCTTCTGTATAAAGGGGAACAATGAGGTGTTGCAAATCTATGTCGCCTTCCGCATTGCGCCGCACCGTGCCACGAACAATGATATTCATATCCTCCAATAAAGGATTGGGGGCCTCCAGACGAGCTGCCGAGTCATGATTTCCGGCAATGATGACAATTTGTAAAGAAGGGTTCTCAGATGTGACTTCTCTTAAAAAACGATAATACACTCGTTGAGATTCTGCTGAAGGATTTGGGCTGTCGAATACATCGCCTGCTATCAGCAATACATCTATTTCATGCTGTTTTATCTGCTGTTTCAGCCATTCTAGAAAATGGAAATGCTCTTCCCGGCGGTCATATTCATAAAAAGTCTGGCCCAGATGCCAGTCTGCTGTATGGAGAATTTTCATTAGCTGTTCGGTTTGTTTCCTGCAAAAATAGAGAATCTTTTCGGAAAGACAGATAGCAAACAGGTACTTCATTTATAAAAAGAAATAAAAAACGATCATACCCATAAGACATGATCGTTTTTATTACTTTAAAGCATGTATTTATTCAGTCACCAACCGCACCTCATAAATATGCGGAGTCACTTTCTCATTTCCTCTACCAATCTTTATTTCCAACTGATCATCAGATTGCATAGATACAGGCACGTCAACTATGCCAACCGACAAATCCGAAGCTGGTTTGTCAGCTAATTTACCTACTTCCTGCCCGTTTATCCATACTTTTGCATCCTTACGAATCTCAGGACGGAACAGGATACGGACCTTATGGACAGGTTTTCCATTCGTCTTCATACGATAACTGAACCAACCGGTTGTCTCGCGCCAATGAACACCTTCATCATCCCCCGTACGAGAGTTCTCCATCCGGATGAAATGGTCGCTTTCCGGTTGCTGTTCCCCACAAATCACCTTGTCGGTAGTAATACCATCCAATGCAGCACGTTCCTTCTCTTCTTTCGCTAACTGTTCCTGCCTTGCCTGCAACTCCTGTTTGGACAGGACGGGCCAATAAACCATATACCGGCACTCGTATAAACGGAAAAACGGTTCCACAATCATGCCCTCATAACGTTCGGGATAGACTCCGGTCAACGTAAATGTCAACGGTTTGCCTTCCACTTTCTTCAGATGAGAGAGAATATCATTCTTATCCCCCACCATGACAGGCATCGTTTGTAAAGGCAGACGGGGCCCGGCGGCTATGTGTCCGCCACGACTGTCATCGGCGAACATACCATCCTGATTTTGCTTGCCCAATTGGGCGGCCAGCACAATCGGTCCGTATAAGATGGAATAGTTAGCAGAACCATCCGGCAATGCAATAGCACGCAGATGCATCGGCAGTTCCAATCTCACTTTGTCACCTTTTGACCAAGTACGGTTCAAACTAACATATCCCTCTTTGACCGTTACTTTCTGTTGTTCACCGTTGACAGACAAGCGTAATGCTTCCGGGTTCGTCCATTCGGGAACACGGAAAAGAAGTGTGAATTCCTTCTCTCCCTTTTCCGGAGAAACGGCAAGAGTTGTCCCTTCCTCATCGGGGAAAGCCGTTTGTTGCTCAATATGGATATCTCCCCAACGCAAGGTAGAGGGAATGAAAAGATTGACATACAGATTATTATCCTTGTGTCCATAAATCATTTCACCATAGCGGGCATGATTTTCCATCCCCGATCCCACACAACACCAGAAACTGGTCTGAGGTTGCGAGTAGACTCTATAATGACCGGCACGCATCGGGGTGAAATAAACAAAACCACCTTGTACAGGATCTTGTGTGGAAAGGATATGGTTATAAAGCGCCCGTTCGTAATAGTCCATCAAATGAGCGTCCGCACTCGTTTCATACAACATTTTTGTAAGGCGGAGCATATTATAAGTGTTACAAGTTTCAGGCCCCTGCTCACTGGTGAGCATACTGCTGAAATCATCAGCCGGATGAAAATGCTCACGCACACTGTTACCTCCGATGGTGATACTGCGATGGTCTACCACTGTTTCCCAAAAATAACGGGCAGCCTCACTCCAGTCCCGATTACCTTCCAAATCGGCAATACGTTTGAAACCTATCACTTTCGGTATTTGGGTATTGGCGTGCATGCCGGTCAATTTATCCTCTTGTTTCAATAAAGGCTGCAACACAGTCTGATGAGAAAACTGATGAGCTAGTTTCAAGTAACGTTTGTCGCCGGTGATAGCGGCTACATCGGCGAATGTTTCATTCAGTCCTCCATGTTCGCTGCGCAACATATCCTGTATCTGTTCATCGCTCAGTTTAGATATCAGACGAATCATCCAGTCAGTGAGTTTCACCAACATTTCTTTTGCTTCCTTACTGCCTGTCTGAAGAGTTGCATCACGAAGGCCGGCATACATTTTATGAATATTGTAAAGAGGAACCCAACGATCGTTCAGTCCGAAACCGGAGGCACGAATGTTCCCTTCTTCTATTTCCTTCCACATTTTGCGCCCGTTTGGAACTCCGCACAAATAACCGTCACCGGCGGCATCCTGACAACGTTTCAGTTCACTTATCATATAATCTAAACGAACCTTGATCTCCTGATTGCCTGTAGCGGCATACATATAGGAAAGGGCCGACAAATAATGTCCGCCAATATGTCCGTCCAGTCCTGTATTTTCCCAATTAGTATAATTTTCTGCTTTAGGGAACAGGCCAGCCTCCTTCAAATAAGGAGCCAACAAACGATCGGGGTCTATTCCCAGCAAATAACGGATATCCATATCCTCTGCATGTTTGAAAGGGCTGGCGGTGAGCCGCACATCCCTAACCGGAAAACTTTCTACTTTTGTGGGCAACTGAGCATGCAAAGCTACTGAAGCTATGGCAAAAGCGGAAGTGGACAAAATGATTTTAAGTAAATTCATAATTAGGGGTTTATTTCAAAGTCTTATTTCCTTGCAAAATTAATGGAATAAATGAAAACAATCTTTTACTCCTTAAAAAATCCTATTGAACAACCTATGATTAAACAAAGAGCATCCGATGGAACTATTTTGTGAAAATCCAAAGTAAATTCCACCGGATGAAATAACCTGATTATTTAGAATATCCCGGATTCTGTTTCAGATTGCTATTGGTCAACAATACTTTATTTGGAATAGGATACAGATTTTTGGTTTCATCACTCTTATCATGAGAGAACCAAGCTTTCGTGGTGAAGATTCCAAAACGAATCATATCCTGACGGCGGCGTCCTTCCTGACAAAACTCCCAACCTAACTCATCAAGGAAACGACCATATTTAATATCCGCTCCACCATCATGTTCTGCCTTATAACTATCTCTTCGGCCATAATCATATACACTTCCTCCCATCAATTCTGCATCTGTAACTTGCGCTTTTTCAGGCTCATTCTTAAAGGCACGTTCACGTACCTGAGTCACCAAAGCACCTGCTCCCGATTTGCCCAAACGCATCAATGACTCCGCTTTCATCATCAATACATCCGCATAACGTAACAACGGCCAGTCATTACTCAAGCGGTTTGTTATACCGGTGGCATATTCAAACTTACCCCAACGGAAACCATCATCCACATCCGACTGGTCAATAGAAGGGACATCTACCGTATAAATCAATGGCTTTCCATCAATACTACGCTTCAAGATTTCACCGGAATAGGTATATTGCTGGCCTTGAATATAGTTAGCCTCCAAACGTGCGTCATCCTTATCAAAAGAATTAATAAACTGAGGCACTGCACACACACCACCCCAAGGACGTGCAGTCAACTGATAAGTTTCCTGGTTTTCAGGTGCTAAAGTGTACATGTGGAAATCAAAATCATTCCATCCCGTCACATAAATTTCATCAAACGGCAATGCAAAGATTATTTCTTTGGAATTCTCATTATGCGTTACAAAAACATCCTTCTGATTATTTTCCAATGCATATTCTCCGGACTTCTCGGCATAATTAATCACGATATCACACTCGTCGATACATTTCTGCCACTGAGCAGTACCCGACCAGACTTCAGCATTCAAATATATTTTAGCCAGCAATGCATGGGCCGCCCACTTATTGAAACGTCCATAATAATAACCTCTCGGCGTTTCGGACAACAAATCCATATTCTCTGTTATTTCTTTCACAATAAAGTCAAAGACCTCTTTGCGAGTAGACTGTTGCGGTAATGAAGTATCTTTAAAGTCTGTCACAATGGGCACATTACCATACAAATCAATCAAAATATAATAATAGGAAGCCCTCAGTACTTTCAATTCGGCAATCAACTTTTCTTTCGTTTCTCCATCCACACTGATCACACCTTCTTCTATCTGAGATAAAATACGGTTACAGGTATTCACACCATTGTACGTGCGTTCCCATCCTTGAAGTACACCGTCATCCTCGGTAGTCCAAGTATGCTGATGCCATCTTTTATAGATATAACCGTCTACCCATCCAATACCATCGCGAGCGGGAAGAACATCCTGATCCGCACATAATTCCTGTGCACGAACCACTCCGTTCCATTGCAATAACGTTTCGCGCCAAGGTATATAAGCGGCATTTACCAGATAACTGACATCTTCCTCCGTTTTCGGCACGTAATCCTCAGACACTACCTGCCCATAACTCTCATGCAGTAAATCAGTACAAGCTGTATTTCCCAACAATGCGGCTGTCATCAGTCCCATTGTCCATAATTTTATATTTGTTTTCATCTTCAATTCCTTTTTAGTTCATTAAAATTTCACATTAACGCCGAAAGTAAATGAGCGCACACTCGGATATCTGTCACGTGTATCATATCCCGGAGTCAAGCCGTCTGTTGATACTTCCGGATCAATACCTTTATATCCGGTTATAGTCAAAGCATTCAATACCGAACCATAGATACGGAGTGACTTTATATATTTACCTACCTGACCGAAACTATATCCCAAGGTTATATTGTCAATCTTCCAGTAGTCACCATCTTCTACATAATAGCTGTTGAATTCCGGTTCCACTTCCGGGCTCAACGTATGCTTGCCAAACACCAAGTCATTCACAGATTTCAAACGATTTTCAAAACGGCTGTTCTTTACATTCTCGTAATTCATACGTCCACCATTGATTATCTGGAAGCCAAACGCGCCACGCATAGTCACATTCAAGTCGAAGTTTTTATAACGAAGAGTATTGTTCCATCCTGCATACCATTTAGGAAGACCGTTACCAATCACATGTTTATCTTCAGGAGCATGGGTAAAGTCCTTATAGTTCACCAGCTCACCATTCCTGTCTTCATAGATCCAACGCCCTTCACTGTCTACATCCACTACTTTAAAGCCATAGAAATTACCGATACTTTCACCCACCTGTACTCTGTGAGAATCGGCTACCTGACCGGAGTATTCCACTGTACCCGTATTAAAATAGTCGTAATCCGACTTAAAGATACTGCCAGACAAACTGATTAGCTTATTAGAGTTCAAAGAGAATGTTCCGGTAGTGCTCCATTCAAAATCTTTATTCTGAACAGGAACCACAGTCACCAACACTTCCACACCACGATTTCTCATTGTACCCCCATTGGCCATTGTCTTATTATACAAGTTCGGAGGAGTCGGTACTCCATATTCGTATATCAAGCCATCCACATCACGGTTATAATAATCAATAGAACCGGACAAACGGCCACCCCATGAAACGAAGTCCAAACCAATATTAGTTTCTTTCTTTTCCTCCCATTTCAAATCAGGATTCGGGTTGGATGCCGGAACGATGGTCTGTATCCAATTTCCATTTACAAAAGCATACGATCCGTATTTCAACATAGCCACACCCAGAAAAGGATCTTTAGGCTGTGAACCTGTCACACCATATCCCACACGAAGTTTCAAGTCATCAAAAATCTTCTGATTCTTCATAAATGCTTCTTCGGTAATTCTCCATCCTACAGATACGGACGGGAAAAGTCCCCATGCATTATCAGTACCCCATAACTGACTGGCTCCTTCATAACGAAGGGCTCCCATCAACAAATAACGATTCTTGAATGAATAGGTGGCACGACCGAAAAAGCCGATCAAATTTGTAGGAGTTTTCTTTGAGCCGATGTTCGCTTTACCGTCTTTCAAAGCAGAACCGATGCCAATATTATGCCATCCGCCAAAATAATCATCCTGAAAACCATAGTTATCAATCCAAAGTTCTTCAAAATCTGTTTCATCGTAACTATAACCACCCAAGACACTGAATTTATGCGCACCGATTTCTTTGTTATATTGTGCAGTAAGTTCCATCAACTTCTCCATCTTGGTATAAGCACCTACCGAAGACCAACCTGCCAATCCATCACGCAAAGCAGAAATATGGCTCAAAGTCTCGCCGTAGCCACGGTTCATATTGTCACGAATATAAGAGAATACGGCAGAAAGAGTCAAATCTTTGATAGGATTATAAACAATATTTCCATTGTAACGCAACTGAGTCTTTTTTACATTTCCTTCAGCCTCATACAACAAAGCCAACGGATTCTCATATTCGAATTTGCTCACATTCTCATTCCATGTACCATCCTCATTTCTTACCGGATCAGTCGGGTTTCTACGAGTTGCCTGACCATATACCCAACCTCTGAAGCTACCCCCACTAGTTGTAGATTCCATTTGATTTTTCTTACCAAACAAACCGAATTTCAATTTCAACTTATCATCAAACATACGGTGAGTCACCTCAATACGTCCTTGAAAACTTTCGAAATCTGATTTTTTCATGATCCCTTGACGAGAAGCATAGTTCAAATTGGCAATATAATTAGTCTTTGAGTTACCACCCATCAATGACAAGTTGTGAACGTGGCTGATCGGCGTACGGCTAATCTCATCAATCCAGTCCGTATCAGCCCCATGATCCTGGTCGGGATAAAGGGTACGGAACTCATCCGCATTCAACATATCCAATTTCTTGGCAATAAGAGAAGTACTGACGTAACCATTATACTCCACCTGGTTGATATCCACTCCTTTAGCCTGTTTGGTAGTAATCAAAATCACACCATTCGTACCGCGCGTACCATAGATAGCGGCAGCAGAACCGTCCTTCAGCACATCCACACTCTCCACATCTTCCGGAGCCACAGTACCGAGTTCGCCCGGAATTCCATCAATCAACACCAAGGGGGCTGTATTGGCTCCACCAATGGTATTTGTACCACGAAGACGTATCTGAGTACTTCCCGTCGGGTCACCATTAGGATTTGTGATAGCCAGACCAGCTACTTTTCCTTGAATCAGCTGTCCCACATCCTTCACGGCTCCTTTTACAAAGTTATCGGCTTTCACACTAGCTACAGAACTGGTTACATCCCCTTTACGCTGTGTACCGTAACCAATCACCACCACTTCGTCCAAGGTCTTGGTATCCTCTTTTAAAATAATCTCTAATGATTTTTTTCCTGCTGTCGGAACTTCCTGAGTGACATAACCAATATAGGAAATAACCAATACACTCTTTGTAGGAACATCCAACATAAAGTTTCCATCAAAATCCGTAATCGTTCCCATGGTATTATTGCCTTTTACGACAACACTGGCTCCTATGACAGGCTCGCCGGAAGAATCCTTCACCTTACCCGTCACTTTTTGCTGGGCTAAGGCTGTTAATGAAAAGCTTAACAGAGTAAGCAACAAAAACAAATGTTTCATTCTATATTAAATTTAAAGTTATACATACCTTTACTGCGGGAATGAATGAAGAAGATGTGTTTTTCTCCCCGTAAAAGGTTGTGGCAAAAGAATGAAATAGGAAATAGAAATACAGGTGAAGAACCATGCTAACAGGGGATACAAATGGCTCTAGCTATAACTTGACGCATTTGTACCCCCTATTTGCAACAATTAAAGTACAGGAAGATGTTTATTCTTCGTGTTGTGATTTCTGGAACTCACTGGGAGTCATTCCAAATTCCTCTTTAAAGCAAGTGGTGAAATACTTCCGATTAAAATACCCCAACGTAGCGGCAACCTCTGTTACACTTTTGTCTTTATCTTCCAACATGTGTCTGGCATGCTTCATCTTGATGTTCCGGATAAAATCCAATGGAGTTCGACCTGTTATGGCTTTCAATTTACGGGTCAAAGTAGAACGGGACATATTCATGGCATCAGCTAGAGCTGTCACATCAAAATCAGGCTCAGTAAGGTTATCTTCCACGGCTTTTACCGCTTTCTCCAATAGAAGTTTGTCCAGTTGTACAAACTCAGGTTCAGGCAAATTCACCTTACTATCCAAATAAATACGCATTTTAATCATCTCCTTGCTGTCCGCCCACATTTCATTATTCTTACGGTCCACGCGCTTCAGATAAAGATACAGACTATAACCGGATACACCCATCACTATCAATACATAGAACAAATACGCCCACCAAGTTTCATAAAAAGCAGGAAGGCGTCGGATAGTCAGTTCAGTTACCTCTTTACTCCAAAGACCATTTTCATCCGTCGCTTTCACCTGAAAAGTATAAGTGCCCTTACTCAGATGATTATAAAAAGCCGAGTTTTTTCCACCTTCCACATATACCCACGCTTTGTCCACTCCTATCAACCGATAAGCATAGCGTATCTTTGAAGCATAACGGTGGTTAAGAGAAGAAAAACTAATTTCCAAATTCTGATCATCGGGATGCAATTCTATCCGGTTAATGGAATTGCTACTCTTTCTATCTCCGAATATCAATGATTCTCCTTGCAACTTTATATCAGTTATCTTGGTCTTCACTGCACTAGCCTTTCTTTCCAACCCGTTTGATGGAGTAACCATGCAAATACCCGGAATGCCGCCCCAATAAATATTGCCATCTTTTGCTTGACAAACAGCAGTGGGAAGAAAGCGATGCAACAAGATAGAACCATCCGTGGTAAGATAGGTGCGGAACGAACCGTTACGAGGATTAAATTCTATCAGTTTCTGGTTCGTATCAATCCAAATATGATTATATGCATCAGCCACTATCTGGTTCACCTGATTACCATTCATGCCGCAGGCCCCATTATAACAAAGCAACTTATTCTCTGAAGGGTCATAAGAGTAGACCCCTCCGTCACAAGTTCCCAACCACAAAATCCCATCAGGAGCGATAGACAGACAGGAGAAGTTCTTTTCTAATTTAAAAGAACGCAGTTTTTCATCTGCCGTTGTCTGAAACAAACCGTTGTCCTGAGTACAAATCCATATCAGTCCTTCCTTATTTTCGACTATCCCCATCACATGACCCACATCCGGATAAACCCGTTTGACTCTTTTCTGACGAACATCATAGCTACAAAGTCCTTTGCTCAAGCCTATCCACAAGATTCCATGCGAGTCTTCATATAATTTTGTCACTGTAGCATTCTGTTCCACCTGTCCGTTCAAGTCGATAACATCTTTCAGATGCATCTCCATTCCCTGACGAGCCATGCCATAGACCCATCTATTCAAATCCTTCGCCACCCAGACCCCGTTATTGATGCGTGCTCTCGTCATCTCTCGTCCATTATTCAAAGGCAAAGAAGCAAGTGCGGGAAAATCCGAATAGATTTTCACTTTATCCTGTTTCAAGTCATACAGTGCAAGACCAGTTCGTTCCTGCATCATCCACATCATGCCATCTCCATCATCACACAAAGCCATTATGGCCGGACTGCGGTTTACCCTGTCCGCCAAAGCGGGCAAAGCATAATCTTTGGTTATATTATCCATCAGATGTAGGATGAAACTAGGACGGTCAAAAGCTGATACCCACAAACATTCCTTTCCTTTCAAGACCTCTACCAGCATGTGGTTGACAGGCAAAAGTCCTGCCGGAAATTTCAACTGCTTCAACGTCCGGTCCGGTTGAATTTGCAAAGCCATGAAATCGTGGCCGGTAGTCAACCAGATATATCCCAGTTTATCATCCTGTGCCAGACTGAGGATGAGTCCGTCCTCCTCACCGGCCGCATTGACCGGTATTTCAGAGTATACAAACATGGAATCCCCTGGGGCCGAAGGATCGAAACGTACCACGCCATCCCCCCAGGTAGCCAACCAAAAATAATCCTGTTCATTATCCTGAACCATCACCGTAGGATTTCGACTTCTCATCTTATCGGGATAAGGGATAAACTCATCTTTTTCTTTGTCCAGATGATATACCCGACCATTCCACACAGAAATAATAATTTCATGGTTGCGACTCTCACAAAATCCGGAGATGGAGGCTCCTCCGTGTTCATTCCGGATAGGATATTCTTTAACCAACTGCCCGTTGGTATCATATTTAGCCAATACAGAGCGATACCCCAGCCACATAGAGCCGTCACTGGTAGCATAAAGATACATCACTGGAATATTCTTCAGACGCTTCGGATCTATAGGATGTACACTGTAATCCGATTTATTAAGAATATATGCCCCTTTGTCTGTACCGAACCATATATTTCCTTTCTTATCCTCAGCGATACATTCTACCAAGTTGTCCTCTAATAGCCCCGGAGTATCAATGTCCGAACGAAACACCTTTACATGATAGCCGTCGTCACGACATAATCCGTTCACCGTGCCATACCACATATATCCTTCACTGTCTCTGAAAACACGATGAATAGCATTTACCGGCAACTGGTCAATGGTAGGAATATCTGTAATAGTTATGTTCTGAGAACACACCAAGAAAGAGAGAAAAGATAGTATAAAGGTCAATATATATTTCATTGTGCTTTCTATTAGAATCATAGACCGCCACAAAATTATAAAAAAGAAATCGGATACTCTAGTAATTTTTAAAATTTGCTAAAGTATCCGATAACTGTTCTATCTGCAAGTTTCCTACTTTTGGAATCTTCTCCTTACATCTGTGTTTTATTTTTCTTCTGTAGCACCTTCATTTTAATAACCGAAACCGGTTGTTTTTACATATACCTTATAATCTTTAATCATGCCTGGAGCTCCTTGTTCCGCACGCGGCAGGATACGAAAACCAGTCACGTTATATTCCTTGCCGAGATCTATCACCACCTGATGGGGATAAGCTGTATTGTCCACCGTCTGCCAGAAAGTACTTTCCTGCAGGTCATAGATCTTATCGGCTGTGCGGTTGCCGCTACGGGTCTCCTCGCTGTCGGCATAAACAATCTTCCAGTTTTCACGAGAGATTTTCTGTCCTTTCTCATCCAACACGTCAAACTCCGCAATAGCAGCAATATTGGTATTATCAAAGGAAGCCAAGCCTTCCAGACAGAAGTAACGTCCTTTCGTAGCAGGTACTTTCACTTCCTGCCAACCGTTACCTGGTTTGAAAGTACCGGCAGCTACCGGTGTTTCCTTCTCCAGTTTAATGGTTTGCCCCTGTTTACGATGCGTTTCTGGAACAGCTACGCGAAGCATATCCAAGATAGGTTTGTCCAATCCGACGATGGTCGCCTCTTTCGGACCTTTCAAGTCAAGAACAATGATTTCGTTCACTCCTTTTTTCAGCCAGCACCCCGGCATGAACAGAGTCTGCTGAGGACCGATCTCCCAGAAACGTCCCATGGCACGGCCATTCACCCATACCATACCTTTTCCCCATGACTCCATATTCAGGAATGTATCAGCCACCTTATCCAAGGTAAAAGTGGCGCGATAGTAGGCCGGAACACTTTCATCATTTTTTTCTATGCCACAGGCGGCAGACGAGTTCATATCCTGAAAATTCCGGGAAGATACAAATTCATAATCTACGGGAAGATTATAAACAGTCCAGCCTTTCAACGTTTCGGCATTCTTACCGTTCACCAGTTCCACTTTTTCGGTGATTCCCTTACGGTCGTGAATGGATTTGTCAAAGTTCACACGTCCCATGGCTTCCACCAATAAATCAAGCTGAGTTCCGGCTTTCAATGCAGGCAATGTCAACTCCTGCTCTCCGCCACGGCGGTCCAGACGCCCCAACAGTTTCCCGTCAGCAAAGATCTGTGTCCAGTCATGTTGTTCGGTAATTTTCAAAATGGTTCCTGCTTTCACATCTTCCGGCAGACGGGTACGATACAGAATACTTCCCCAACCCTGGTCAAATTTCTCCATCGGCCGGATCTCCTCTGTCTGCTTCGGTTCGGGAAGGTTGTTGATCAGCGGAGCCACTTGAGTGAATTTGATAGCCGGAACTTCCATTACTGGTAAGGCTTCGGGAACTTCGGGCAATGTCTGGCCTTCGTCCATGTAATCCTTCAACATATTGCGCAAGGCGAAATATTTGTCGGTGGTCCAGCCCGCTTCGCTGATAGGAGCATCATAGTCATAACTGCTGCACATAGCCGAATAAGCCGGATTATTAGCACCGCCCCACCAGCCAAAGGTCGTTCCTCCGTGAGTCATGTACAGACTGAAGGAAATGCCTTTGTCCATCATCTCTTTCAGACCATCCACCATGATTTGTCCGTCACGGGTTTCGTGCTTACGTCCCCAGTGGTCAAACCATCCACTCCAGAATTCACTGCACATCAGTGGAGCGTCAGGACGTACTTCTTTCAGTTTGGCAAACTGCTTGTCGATATCGGCTCCCGTACCGAAGTTTACAGTCCAAAGCAAATCATCCAAACCGTTATTCAGGA
>ENA-ORNQ01000720-ORNQ01000720.1-human-gut-metagenome-genome-assembly--contig:-NODE-720-length-31025-cov-3.595835_pt1 | contig 31025 bp, 19 predicted proteins | sample MGYA00242116_ERZ509024 | MGnify/ENA primary metagenome ERZ509024 (study PRJEB26280, sample SAMEA2338697) | human gut metagenome | biome: human gut; feature: human-associated habitat; material: faeces...
GGGGATACATTTACGGTAGGTTTTGATGCGGAATTTCCGCCGTATGGATACAAAGATGACAGCGGAGAGTATGTCGGATTTGACCTTGACCTTGCAGCAGAGGTATGTTCAAGAAATGGTTGGACACTTGTAAAGCAGCCTATTGAATGGGAAAGCAAGGATATGGAACTTAATTCAGGTATGATTGACTGTATCTGGAACGGTTTTACAATGGACGGACGTGAAAAGGAATATACGTGGTCAACTGCTTATGTAGACAATTCACAGGTTGTGGTTGTAAAGAAAAATTCAGGAATAACAAAGCTTTCTGATCTTGCAGGTAAAAATGTTATAGTACAGTCTGATTCATCGGCACTTGCAGCATTTACAGGAGAAGATGCCGACGAGGAAAATATCAGGCTTGCAGCAAGTTTTAAGTCGCTTCAGCAGGTTGGAGATTACAACAGTGCATTTCTTAATCTTGATGCCGGTTCTGCAGATGCGGTATGTATGGATATAGGTGTTGCAAAGTATGAAATTGAGTCGCGTGGTGATACATTTACAATTCTTAACGAGCATGTTTCAAGCGAGGAATATGGTGTCGGCTTTAAGAAGGGCAATACGCAGTTAAGAAATCAGGTTCAGGAAACACTTGAAGAGATGCTTGCTGATGGCTCGTTTGATTCAATTGTTCAGAAATGGGGACTTGAGGAGTCTGCATGTCTTGGACAGCCGGGAACAGATTCTGTTATGAAAGCAGAGGATACTGTTAAAGAAAAAACCGGATTTTTAGACAATATGCTTGATATATTAAGACAGCTTTTATCAGGAATGCTTGCATCACTTGGAATATTTGTGCTTACACTTATATTCTCACTTCCGCTTGGACTTGTTATTACATTTATAAGACGTTCAAAGTTAAAAGTACTTAACTGGATAGCAAGAATATATATTTCAATTATGCGTGGCACGCCGCTTATGCTGCAGCTTCTTGTAGTATTTTTCGGACCGTATTATCTTTTCGGAATGTCACTTTCTAACAGTTACAGGTTTTACGCTGTAATTATAGGATTTTCACTTAATTATGCGGCATATTTTGCAGAGATTTACCGCTCGGGAATAGAAGCGGTTCCAAAAGGCCAGTATGAGGCAGCAGCAGTTCTTGGCTATTCAAGAACACAGACATTTGTACGAATTATTTTTCCGCAGATGGTAAAAATTGTGCTTCCACCGGTTACAAATGAAGTAATTACACTTGTAAAAGATACATCGCTTGCATTTGCACTTGCATACACAGAAATGTTTACACTTGCAAAACAGATTGCGGCAGCACAGACAAGCATTATGCCACTTTTTGTTGCAGGTCTTTTCTATTACATATTTAACTTTGTAGTTGCATATGGCATGGAGAAACTTGAAAACAAAATGAAGTATTAAGATTATTTGTGATTATTTAAGATGTGCATTGTGTAAATGCACAGGAAGGATGAGTATATGAAGCTGCTTGAAATGAAAAATGTGCAGAAAAGCTTTGGCGGGCTTGAAGTGCTTAAAGATATTTCGTTAGATGTTAATAAAGGTGAAGTAGTGGCGATAATCGGACCTTCAGGTTCAGGAAAATCAACATTTTTAAGATGTGCCACACTTCTTGAAACAATGGATAAAGGAACTCTTTGTTATGGTGGAAAATATGCCACAACAAATAAACCTGATGAGAACACTTCATATGTTGGCAAGAAAGAAATGCTTGAAGTGAAGAGCCAGTTTGGTCTTGTGTTTCAGAATTTCAATCTTTTTCCACATTATACAGTGTTGAAAAATATTATTGATGCACCTGTACATGTTCAGGGAAAGTCAAAGGAAGAAGCAGAAAAGACAGCAAGAGCACTTCTTAAAAAAGTGGGACTTGAGAGTAAAGAGGACAGTTATCCGAGCCAGTTATCAGGAGGCCAGCAGCAAAGAGTCGCCATTGCAAGGGCACTGGCAATGAATCCGCAGATTCTGTTTTTTGATGAGCCTACATCGGCACTTGACCCGGAAATAACAGCCGGAATTCTTAAAGTATTAAAAGACCTTGCCGCAGAGAAGATGACAATGGTTATAGTTACACATGAAATCGACTTTGCAAGAAAAGTTGCAGACAGGGTAATATTTATGGATGGTGGAGTTATTGTCGAGCAGGGTAGTGCCGAGGAAGTAATCGGTAATCCAAAAAATGAGAGAACAAAAGCATTTTTGTCACATCTTAATGTGTAAATTAAAGAAGAATTGAAAAAGAATGGGACTGTTGTTGTGATTGTTTTAAATCAATCAAAGCAACAGTCCTGTTTTTATCAGTGATTTTTAATCATATATGAGACAGATTTTAAAATCTGTATAGTCATTGTAGGAACAAAAGCAAGAATTATAATTTGAAGCAGCTGCATCTTTGAAAGGGTTACAGCAGAAAACAGTGTTCCCAGAAACGGGATGGCTAATACCATGATGAGCAGGCATACACCGGCACAAAAAGCACTTACGCTGTAAATATTCGAGAAAAGTCCTGCTTTTGAAATTGGTTTGTCAGTGCGGCAGTTAAAACCATGAAAAAGTCTTGCAAGAGTAAGCGTTGCAAATGCCATAGTCATTGCAAGTGCGGGATTGGCTGCTGTTTGTGCACCCTGTGCAAAAACGGAATTGTTGTATCCCAGATAATAAGCTGTCATTACTGCGATTGCAATAAGAAATCCCTGACTGATAATCCTGAAAAGGAATGATTTTGTGAGTATTCCCTGTGAAGGATCACGCGGTTTTTCATCAAGCAGTGAGTCGTCAACCGGTTCCATTCCAATTGCGATTGCCGGAAGCGAATCTGTGAGCAGATTAATGAACAGAAGCTGTACAGGAGCAAAAGGAACAGGAAGACCGGCAATTGATGTATACAGTACAGCGAGTATGGCTGCCATGTTTCCTGATAAAAGAAACAGTATTGCATTGCGGATATTGCGGTAAACACATCTGCCGTTTGTCACTGCTTTTATAATAGTTGCAAAATTATCATCAGCAAGAATCATGTCGGATGCATCTTTGGAAACTTCTGTACCTGTAATTCCCATGGCAACACCAACATCAGCCTTTTTAAGTGCCGGTGCATCGTTTACGCCATCGCCGGTCATTGAAACAATACGACCTTTGTTCTGCCATCTTTCAACAATACGAATTTTGTTTTCAGGTGATACACGGGCATAAACACTTATTTTTTCAAGCTTTGAATCAAGTTCTTCATCGCTCATTGAATCAAGCTCGCTTCCTGTTACAGCAATGTCCCCCTGCCTGAATATTCCGATAGCTTCGGCGATTGCAGAGGCAGTTATTTTATGGTCGCCGGTAATCATAACTGGCATTATTCCGGCACGGCGTGCATCTTTTACCGCCTGAACTGCCTCTGGACGTGGCGGGTCAATCATCGATATAAGACCGATAAAAATAAAGTCATTTTCATTCTCAAAATTAAGTGGCTCATGGCATTCTTTGTATGCAAAAGCAAGGACACGCTGGCCTTTTCTTGAGAAAACTTCATTTTGCTGTTTTATAGAATCTATATCGCTGCTATTTATTTTGCGGACGCCATCATTATCACGTATAAAGTTGCAGCGGTCTAACAGTACATCCACTGCACCTTTTGTGAGAACAGTAGGAACATTGTGAATATAGTATTTGGTGCTCATCAGTTTTCTTACAGAGTCAAATGGCAGTTCTTCAATACGCTGCATGTGATTGCGTATGTGATTTTCATTAAATGAGTTGTCAGTACCGTCAAAAGGTACTTTTTTTAACATTTCAAGGAGTGCCGATTCAGTAGGATCTCCAATACATTTGCCATCGGTTATGCATGAATCGTTTGTAAGTATTGCATCATAAAGAAGATACCGGTGAAGCGGCAGGGAAATGTCAAGCTGTTCAGGTGATATTTCTTCGGAGTTGATGTAGATATTCTGCACAGTCATTTTATTCTGTGTAAGTGTGCCTGTTTTATCGGAGCATATTACGGATACACAGCCAAGACTTTCAACAGCTTTTAATTGTTTAATAATTGCATTTTCTTTTGCCATTTTGCGTGTTCCCATAGCCTGGACGATTGTAACGATAGAACTTAATGCTTCAGGAATAGCAGCAACTGCAAGTGCAACAGCAAACATCATTGAATCAAGCATAGGCATTTTACGCACAAGACATAAGGCAAATACAAGTCCACATATAATCATAATCATTATGGCAAGTTTTTTGCTGAAATCATCAAGGCTGACCTGAAGAGGAGTTTTTCTTTCTTTAACTGAATTCATAAGACCTGCGATATTTCCGATTTCAGTATCCATGCCGGTTGATGTAACGATTACTCTGGCTCTTCCGTATGTTACCAGACTGCCGGAATAGACCATGTTTGTGCGGTCGGCAAGAGGCGTGTCATTATCGAGGATATCATTAAATTTGTCAACATTGGCAGATTCACCTGTGAGAGCACTTTCATTTACCTGCAGGGAAAAACTTTCTATGATACGGCAGTCGGCAACGATTAAGTCACCGGCTTCAAGCATTATAATATCGCCGGGAACTATGTCTTTTGAATGAATTTCAATTACACTGCCATCACGTATGACTTTTGCCGAAGGTGATGAGAGCTGTTTCAGGCTTTCAAGTGAACGCTGTGCTTTGACATGCTGGATTGTTCCTAATACCGCATTCATTATGAGAACCAGAAATATTACAATTGTACTTTCAATATTACCTGAAAACATAGAAATAAGTGCAGCGATAAGCAGTATTACTATTAAAAGGTCACAAAACTGGCTGAAAAACACTTTGATAATGCTGTCGGGTTTCTGTTCGTCAAGTACATTTTCTCCTTTTTCAAGCAGGAGCTGTCTGGCACGATTACTGCTAAGTCCGTCCGGACCTGAGCCAAGTTCACTGATAATATCAGCAGATGCAAGGGACCAATAATTTTTTGTTTTCATAAAACTCCTTTCTTTGCGGCTATGGCTGCAAGTTACATTTTTATTACATATCAAAAAAGAGTATAAAAAAAGACTTTTATTGCACAAATACATAGATGTATACAATAGTTATACATCATATATACATATGCAATAAAAGTCTTGTCACCATAAGTGTGCCGACCGGCTGTAAGCAGCGGGATGACGAACGGCACAACATCTATATTAATTAAGATGTGGACTACTCCCTGATATTGATAATAAAATAACAGTCATATTTAATTATATTCGGTTCAAAAAAGATTATTCATGAACCATGTTTTGTAAAATATTATCATTGCAGAAGTAATGTGTCAAGAATAAAATCGTATATTTTTATTTGATATTTCCTTTAAGTTTCCGGTACTCGGTAGGTGAAACACCATTTTTTTGTTTAAATGCATCTCCGTAATAATTACTGTTTTCAAATCCACATTCAAACGCAATTTCTGTAATATTTTTATTAGTCTCAAGCAGCATTTTTTCTGATTTTGTTATACGAAGATTATTGATGTATTCTTTAAAGCCGGTTCCGATTACCGTCTTAAATCGCTTTGAAAAATATGACGGATTCAGGTGAAAACGTTCTGCAATATCTGAGAGTGTGAGCCGGCTCTGAAAATTTTCATTAATATAATCAACGGCAAGCTGCATTGTATTGCTTGAGTTATTAAAATCAATCGTGCGTCCGTCAAGCGGGATACTTCCACGCATGAGACGCAGTATAAATTCTTGAAAATAAACATTTAAAAATGCAGGACTTATATAATCACGCTGCTTATGTTCATTTATCATATTAAGGATAAGTGAATCAAGAAAAGCCGTGTTTTCAGTGCTATTATGAAGAACTGTAAAGAGCCGGCTGTCAAGAGTTTCATTTCCGAACATGGAAATAACAGGCTGTATGTAGTTTGCGGAAAATTCTATGCATAATCTTTTATTTACTTCTGCAAGATATGCTGTTTTGTGAGGGATATCAGGAGGGATAACTGCAATATCGCCTTCGTTCATCAGATATGTCCTGTCCTGTATATAAAATGTGCATTGTCCGGATTGCAGATAAAAAATTTCATACCATGAATGGGAATGAAAGTTATACATTGCAAAATTAGCACTATGTGTCTGTTCTGATATTTCAAATCTGTTTGGTGAAGCCATAAGTCCTCCTTTTATTTTATAAATGTAAATGCGGCTGATGTGCTGAATTTGAAAAATTGCACAGAGTGATCTTAATTGTTTTGTTAAAAATGACCAAATTATATAACAGCTTTTTTTGTTGCTTTGTAATATATTATATTATAAACCTAAAAAAACATGTAATCAATACTAACTTCCTCTAAAAATAGGTAGAACACTTGGTATAAGTGTGATAGCCTTGTCATTACAAAAGCTTTGTAAAAGCTATGTAAAAAAAGGGAAAGCGAGGGCTTTATTAATGAAAATTCGTTCATTAAAAAGAGTTATGGCTGTTGTTCTTACAGCATTGCTTGCTGTGACAGCAATGCCTTCAGGTCTGACAGGGCTTTTAAGTGTAAAGGCTGCAGAACCTGAGATTACAAAGACAACAACTACGTATGACTTCACTAAGTCAGGAAAGTGGAGTAATGTTGCAACTGTAGGAGCAGTTCTTCCTGATAATTATGGAATTATTTTAGGAAAGGCATCAGGATCAGGAGTAAGTAATGATGGAACATTAAGATTCCGTAACGGAAATGTATTATATTTTCCGATTAAGGATGATACAACAAAGGTCACTGTTACAATGACTTGTAATGGTGATAAGCCGGACAGACTTGTAATTTTTGGTGATAATACTAAAGATACTACATATAATGTTGCAATGTCATCAAAGGGTACAACTGTTACAGTTGACGATATTGACGATTATATCAGAACAGTTGAAGGAAAGAAATATCTTGCATTAGTTTCTAATGGTGATATTAAAGCAAAGACTATTACAATTGATGAATATAATCCGATTAATTCTGTCACAGTAAGCGGTACAGTTGAAAATGCTGTACAAAGAGGAGTTAAGAGCATTAAGTTCAAGAATCTTGATAATGATAAAGCAGCAGTTGTTATTGCTGATATTGATGCTTCAGGAAAGTATACAGCAGTATTAAAGAGAATAGCCGGTAATACTAATTATGTTGCAGTAATTACAAAGGCAGGCTCTAAAGTTGATGATACAAATGATGCTAATAAATTTACCCTTACAGGTAATTCAGCGACAGCAGAAGTTAATTTTAAAGCTGTTGAAGCACCGGTAGCCACAGTAGCAGGTACATTTACAGGAGTGCCTGATGCTGCATTAAAAGGTGATGTTGCTGTAGAATTAGTACCTGATGATACATCCCTTGATACAGTAACATTATCACTTACAAAGACAGCTGATGGTAATTATACATATGCACAGGAATATATTGTTCCTGATAAGGATTATGCAGTTGTAATTAAAAATGCAGATGATTATGAAGTAACAGAAAAAATTAATAAGGCCGAAGGCAAATATTCAGATGTTGCAATTAATGCATCAAAGAAGCCGGTTGTTGATGTTAAAGGTTCATTTGTTACTTCTGATAAGAAGAATGCTAATGTAACAAAGATAACATTTAAGAATATGGATACTCCTGATTACACATATACTTTTGATGTTTCAGGAAAATCATATAGTGTAAAGCTTCGTGCAGGTGAATATGAGACATCTGTTGAATGTGAAGGATATACAGCATATGATCATGTAAGTGTTGGTAATACAGCAGTGTCTAATGACGTATATCTTAATGCACCTGAAGATACATCAGCAGTTGCTTATGAAGCAGAAGTTAAGGTAGGTGCAGGTCAGAAGTTTGAAAAGATTGCAGATGCAGTTAAGTATATTGCAAGAATGGAAAGAAGTGAGGATGAGAGAGTAACAGTTGTCCTTACTGATGATTTATACAGAGAGCAGGTAATAGTAGATACTCCTAATATAACAATTAAGAGTGCAAAAGAGAGTGGTTCAACAATCACATGGTATTATGGCGTTGGATTCTCTTATTATAGTGCAAAGAAAACAACTGATGGAAAAAATGGTTCATATTATGATGAAGCATGGGCAGTTGATAAATATTATAAGACAGCAGTTGAGCAGAATCCGGGACATTGGGGTTCAACGGTAAATCTTTTTGCAAATGCAAAGGGATTCAAAGCTGAGAATATTACATTTGAAAATTCTCTTAACAGATATCTCACACAGGAAGAACTTGCAGATGGTGCAGATAAGAATGTAGCTCCTGCATGTACGGCCAGAACAACAGAAAATATTGATGTTCGTTCTAAAGCAGCTAAAGAGAGAGCGGCAGTTATCTATATCCAGGCTGACGATACAGAATATAAGGATTGTAAGTTCCTTAGCAGTCAGGATACAGTTTATACAGGTGATGCACAGGAAGTTTCATATTTTAAAAACTGTGTAATTGAGGGAACTACTGATTATATCTGTGGTGACGGTAATCCTGTATTTGACGAATGTACATTAAGCATGTACAGCTACAGCAATATGGAAGCAGTAGCAAGTTACATTGTTGCTTCTAAGGCAAAGGGTAAGCATGGATATATATTTAACAATTGTAAGATTGTTACAACATCATCAACTGGTCTCAAAGCTACGTCAAAGAATATTCTTGCACGTGCATGGGGAGCAGGAACAGTTACATGGCTTAACACAGAAGTTGAGTCTGCAAATATGATTGATCCTGTTGCTTACAAAGATATGAATGCAAAAGTAAAAGATGCTCATTATTATGAATATAATACACATACACCTGATGGAACAGCAGTTGATACATCAGCAAGAGCAGAAGGCGTTACAATTCTTACAGCAGAAGACGCTGCAAAAATTGATATTAAGGCATTACATACAGCAGGTGAGTGGATAGTAGACAAGGAAGCAACAGCAGAAGAAGCAGGAAGCAAGCACAAAGAATGTACAGTCTGCGGACATGTAATGGAAGAGGCTGTTATTGATAAGCTTACACCTCCAACACCAGACCCAGAACCAACACCTGGTAAGCCAAATGCAGATGTTGAAGTTAAGGGTGATGCACCAACAATTAAAAATGATGCAGATACTGTAAAGGAAATCGAATCATCAGTTAAGCTTACAGATGAAGAAAAAGAAGCTGTTAAAGCTGGTGCTGATATTAAATTTAATATTGTTGTAAAAGATGAAGTTAAGGCGGGAGATAAGGAGCTTATAGATACAAAGATTTCTTCACTTGTTAATAATGGTGTTGTTGGAAAAGTATTTGACATCACAATTGAAAAACAGGTTGGCAGTAATGCAGCAGTTAAGGCTGAATTTAATTCAGAAATAACATTAAAGGTTCAGGTACCGGAAGAACTTATTAACAAAGATGATTCTAAGACAAGAACATACAAAATTATAAGAGTTCATGATGGTGAAGTTACTGTTATTGATAAAGAGAACTGTGTATTTGATGAAGAGACAGGTTTAATTACATTCAAGACTGATAAGTTCTCAACATATGCAATTGTATATGAAGATGCAGCTAAAACAGTTGTAACACCTGGCAGTACAGATAATAATCAGCCAGCAGCACCTGAAGCAGAAAAACCAGCTGCAGAAGGTTCATCACCAAATACAGGTGATATGAGTATGATGGCAGTTGTAATGATGATGTCATTAATGGCAGCAGCAATGCTTGGTGCAGCGTATGTATTATTTGCACAGGCTCGTTCAAGAAGGAGAAGTTAAATTCTTGAAATTGAAAATACGTATTGTGGGTTTGTTTAGAACGTGAAAATTAATAATGATGCACATGCTTAGGGGTAAAGCGTGTGCATCATTATTTGTTGTGTTCGGGAAGCATTTTTAATATAGAAATAACAAAAAGAAATAGATAATTTGCAAAAGATTTTTGTGAAAGAGTAAAAAAACTGTATTTTAGAAGCTTGAAATAAAAAATAAGTGGTCTGATATCAGATTATATAGTACAATCTATGAACAATATTTCTTGAAATAATAGTCATACGCATGAAAGTTGTGCATTATGTACAATTGAGTGCGTTATTGCAATTTTTGGGGAATGTATAGAAAAGGAGGAAAGAGTTATGAAGTTCAAGAAAGGCAAGAAAGTATTGTCTTTAGTTCTTGCAGCACTCATGGTGCTTTCTGTTATGCCTACAAGCATGCTCATTCAGAAAGCAAACGCCGCAACAGCTTTTGAAGGCGGCAAAGAAGTGGCTGACGGAACATGGAAGGGCTGGACATGGTCTGTTTTTGGTAACAGTACAGCCGTTGCAAATAATACAATTAAAGAGAATTCAGATGGCAGTGTTACACTTGAATCATCAGGAAAAAAGGGTAAGATAGCATCTAAGAATGAAGGAATTGATTTCCTTTATTACAAAATTGAAAATGGCAAAGATTTTACTATCACAACAAAGATGACAGTAGATTCATTTGCTGTTACAAATCAGCAGGCTATGGGTCTTATGGCAAGAGCGGCTGTTGGTGAGCATGAAAATTCAAAAGATGTTGACCCATTAAACAGTGCTTTTATAGGTGAAGTTACTAAGACAGATGTATTTGCAGCAAGTTATCGTATAGCAAATGATACATTTAGTGCATTTGGTAAGGCTACAGAAACACAGCCTACAGTTGAAACCGGCAAGACATATGACCTTGCAATCCAGAAAATCGGTGACAGCTTAATCCTTTCAAAGGACGGAGTTGTATACAAAGAAGGAAAAGCTTCTGAGATATTCACAGGCGACGCAATGTATGTTGGTGTATTTACATCAAGATTGGCTAAGGCAACATTTAAGGATACAACACTTACAGTTACAGATACTAATTCAGATGTAGTTGTAAAAGATGTTACTAAGCCTTCAAAACAGGAGTATATTCAGGGAAATACATACAATGATATTGACCTTGCAGGATTTTCGGCAAATGTAACACTCGGTGGTGTTGAAAAGACAATCACAGCAAAAGACTGCCGTATAGAAGTACCTGATTTTTCAGAGATAACAGATAGCGGCAAGATTGTGCTTGATTACTTTGGTACAAAGATTGAAATTCCTGTAAAAGTAGTAAAAGAAGTAGTTACAGATATTAAAGTTGATTACAATCCAATCAAGACAGATTATCTCTTAGATGAGAGTATTGACCTTACAGGTCTTGAAGGAAATGTTGTATATAACAGTGGTGTGACTAAGAAATTACAGGATCTGATTGCCGCAGGTGATGCAGATACAACTGTTTCTTATGATTTTTCTAAGGCAGGCAAGACACAGGTAACAATCGCACATACACACGGAGATGTTACAAAAGAATATAAATTTGATGTAAATGTTTCTGATGCAAAGGTTACTAAGATTGAACTTGCTGGTCCAAACAGAACAACATTTTATAAAGATGTTGTTTATGATGTTGATGCTTACAGAGACGGTGTTTTGGTAACAGCAGAATATTCTGACGGTTCATCAAAAGTATTGTCAGCAGGATTTGCTGTTGATGCAAAGGGTGATGCTCTTGATACAACAAAGACAGGTAAGTATACATATGTAGTTACATATGGTGGAAAGACAGCCGAGTATACTCTTGAAGTTATAGAGAGAACAGTTCAGTCACTTGAAGTTACAAAGATTCCTGATAAGACAACATATTTAAAGGGTGAGGATTTCTCAGCTGACGGTCTTCAGGTATACGCTGTATATGACAGCGAAGAAAAAGTTAAAGTTGAATCACCTAAGGTAGATTCATCAGCATTTAACAAAGACGAAGCAGGCGAATATAAGATTGTTGTAAGTGCTGAAGTTGATGGCAAAGCACTTTCTACAGAATTTACAGCAGCTGTAAGAGATAAGATTGATTACAAATATAATGACCTTGAGTGGAATGCAGTAACATTCGGACAGTCTACAGCAAATGCAGAAAAAGCAACTGTAACGGACAATGAAGATGGTTCAAAGACAATTACTGTAGAAGCTAAAGAGGGCGTAGGTAAGTGTACCGATGATGGACAGGATGGTATATCATATTATTATACAGTACTTGACCCTACAAAAGATAATTTTGAAATTACAGCAAAGATAAAAGTTGATTACTTTATAACAAAGAAATCAGCTGATAATCAGGAAGGTTTCGGTATTATGGTAAGAGATTCTATCGGACCTGACGGAGATTCATCAATTTACTGTTCTAATGCAATGTCGGTCGGCGGATATTATGGTGCATTTAATGTATTCGGAAGATACGGCGTTGCTTCAGCAGCCGATGCAAGCGGAAAAGTAAATTATACACTTGTAAATAAGGGTAAATCTGAGAAAGTAACAGAAGATGCTCCTAAGACATTTACACTTACACTTAAAAAAGATAATACAGGCGTATATGCTACAATGTTAGATGAAGCTGGAAATGCAGTAAATAAAATTGACGGAAGTAAGACATGGTATCTTCCTGCTGACACATTTGAAAAGATTGAAGGCAATAAGATGTACTTAGGTTTTATGGCATCCCGTGGAGCTAAGATTGAAGTAAATTCAAATGATATTGATGTTAAGATTACATCAAGAGAGGCTGATGCACCACAGACATTTGCACCTGTAAATGCAACAAAACCTACTGTAACACAGGCTTCATTAAGAGAGACAGCAGATGAAGATTATGAATACAAAGTGACAGTTAATACAAAGGGTCTTCTTACTGTAAAGCAGGATGGAAAGACACTTGCAAGCCAGCAGGTAGTTGAAGCTGGTACATACTCATATCCTACAAAACTTACAGTAGGCAATAACAAGTTCCAGATTCAGTTTGAGCCTGATGCAACACAGAATATTAATCCTAAGGATACTATTACACAGAACAATACAGTAGTAAGAAAAATATATGCAGCAGTAGAAACACCGATTTATGTCTCTGCTGACGGCAGCAAGTCAGGTAATGGTACAGTCGAGATTCAGACAGCTCTTACATTCTGTCAGGCAGGTCAGGCTATATATGTAAAGGGTGGCACATATAACCTTTCATCATCTGTAGCTATTAAGAAATATAACAATGGTACAGCTAAAGATATGAAGATGCTTGTGGCTGACCCTGATAATACAGAAGATGTAGTGTTTGATTTTGCAGGTAATGATGGCAAAGCTACAGGAAATACATTTGATGTTTCTGGTGATTACTGGTATGTTGAGGGAATTAAATTCCTTAACGGCGGCGGCGTAAGAGTCGGTGGTAATCATAATATATTAAAGAACTGTGATTTTGCAGGACATACTAATTCAGGTCTTTCAATTTCAAGAACTGATGGTGCTACAGAACAGAAAGACTGGCCTTCATACAACCAGATTATAAGCTGTAATGCTTACAATAACAGAGATAAGTCAGACAATAATGCAGATGGATTTGCTGCAAAGCTTACATGTGGTGTTGGTAACGTATTTAAGTACTGCGTAGCTGCATATAACGCAGATGATGGTTGGGATTTATTCTCAAAGAGCGGTACTGGTGCAATCGGTGAAGTAGAAATCTACGATTCAGTATGTTATGCTAATGGTTATGTAATTGAAGATGGCAAACTCGTTAAGACAAAGGGTGACGGTAACGGCTTCAAGATGGGCGGCAGCGGTATCGCCGTAAATCATAAGGTTTACAACAGCTACTCATTTGGTAATGCAGCTAATGGTTTCACAAACAACAGTGATCCAATGGGCGAGTACATTAACTGTACAGGTTACAACAACGGAGGTTCAAACCTTGAGCTTCACGCATATACAGGTGTGACTGCACAGTTTGTAGTTGAAAACTTCAAGTCATTTGCAGATAACTCATGGGAAAATGAGGAAACACTTGCAGCTCTTACATCAACAGAAAAAGATGCAGAAGCTGATATTATGAATATGATTAAATCATCAAGCAATTTCTTATATGACAAAGAAACAGGTAAATCTGTTAATGCTGATGGTGTTGAACTTACAGCAGCTAACTTTGTAAGTCTTGCTGAATTCAAGGATTATCTCCTTGGTGGAATTGAAGCAATTCAGAGAAATGAAGATGGTTCAATCAACTTAGGCAACTTCCTTAAATATACAGATGCTGCTGATAACGGAACAGATACACCGGCAGGAAGTGACACATCAATTACAACACCTGATACAGGTGACAGAGTAATGAAAGTTCTTGTTCCTTTAATTATCGTTATGGTAATTGCCGTTGCAGGTATCGTATATGTTGCAGTTTCTTCAAAGAAGAAAAAAGAAGATAAGTAAAATAATACAAAAATGTATTTTGTAATTATTTGAAATATGAAAAACACCGTATCACAAGTATGTGGTACGGTGTTTTTCGATTGAACCGGTTATTATTATGATTAATTACGGTTATTGTTACTGTGATTAAGGTCTCTGACCGAGTCCGCCTTCAAGCGTGATAGTTTCGCCTGACATATATTTGAAATCAGGTGAACCAAGATGTACGCATACGCGTCCGATGTCCTGTTCAGGATCACCGAAACGACCTGCAGGAACAGCTTTTAAGTTCTTTTCGTAAGCCTCAGGATAAGTTGCTTTGAAATTTTCAAGCTGTGCAGTGAAAGCGAGAGGGCATACGATATTAACATTAATTCCGTCTTTACCCCATTCCGTAGCGGCAACTCTTGAAAGACCTCTGATACCTTCTTTTGCGGCAGCGTATGAAGCCTGTCCGGCATTGCCGAAAAGTCCGGCACCTGATGCAAAATTGATTACAGAACCCTTCGTTTCTTTAAGATAAGGATAGCACTCACGCATATAAAGAAATGCGGCATATAATCCTGAATATATAGCTAGATTAAACTGTTCAAGCGTATGTTCTGCAAGAGGCACACCTGATGCGGAAGCCTGGGCATTATTAATAAGAACATCAATTCTTCCGAATTCTTTGACTGCTTTTGCAACAACGTTTTTTACTGATTGTTCGGATTCCGGATTTGAGTTGACATCCGCCTGGACAGCAAGGACTTTAACACCATAGAGTTTTTCAAGCTCTTCCTTTGCGTCGATAAGTTTTTGTTCGTTACGTCCTGTAAGAACAAGATTTGCACCTTCTTTGGCATATGCTGTAGCGATGCCATATCCGATTGATTTTGCTTTTCCGCCACCTGTAATGATGGCTGTTTTACCTGTAAATATTCCCATATTCTTCTCCAATCTGAATTTAATAATGTGGGGCTGCTACTCACTGTGAAAATCCCGCATAATTTGATTTTATAAATAAATATTTAACTTGTCAAATATAATTGGACAAAATTTTACAAAAGAAGTGAAAAATTTTCTCATAATAATAAAAAGTGAAATAAAATTGTTAGAAAAATAACAAGCGTAATAGTTTTTACAAAAAAAGAACAAATCACTGCCTGTAAAAGCAGGATTTGTTCTTTTTAAACAAGATTTTATTTTAAATGTTTTTCAACGTAATCTTTAATTGCCAGATTGTCAGCAGGCATCTGGCAGCCTACGATATACATGCCGTCATTGTCTGATGAACGAATGATTTTACCTTCAAGAACGGAGTTGTCAGGAAGGTCGAAGTTTTCAATCTGCACAGAGATTTCAGAGCCCTTGCTGTCTGCAAAGAATGAATTATCAGCAAGGAAAGCAAATCCGTTAGCACTGATGTTGTCAAGCTTTCCGGAGTAAGTCGTACCAGTCTTTTTAACTGTAATAGTACATCTGTTAGATATATCAAGACGAGGATATTTACGTCTGTTTACAATACTAGGACGTGTAGTTATCGTTATTGTTAATGTATTAGTTGAACTGTTGCCGGCAGTTAATCCTGATGTAGGATTAATTGTAGCTTTATCCCAGCAGTAAAGAACATTACCAACAGTTACCTGTACTTTACAAGGTGTATTTTTTGCTACATTAATTGAATTATCAAGGCGTACCTTTATGCTGTTACTGTTCTGTTCAAGGAATTCACCGGGATATTCATTAATGTTACCATTTTCGGAATCAATAAATAGGCTCAGTTTCATGCCGGGCTTGATGTCGTCAATTCCCATGAAACCGCCGATGCCAAGTTCACACATAAGTCCCTGGATTATTTCTTCAATGTTATCGATATTTGAAGCACTTTCTTCGTATTTACTTACCATTCGCTTGCTTGTTTCATCAGATTCATTGATGAAGCCTGTCATTGTATCGACAATGTTATATACTTTTTCCATGTTATCGACAAGCTGATGATTTGAAGATTCAACTTCTTTCATAGCTGTATTGATTACAGAGATATGTTCACCGAGTTTGCCGGAATCTTCGTTAATTTTATTAACATTCTGACCGGTAAGAGTAACTTTTTCAAGAGTAACCTGTATAAGTTTGATTGTCTGTTCTATTGAGGTCATCATCTTGTCAGATATTTCTGAGAGACGTGTAAGTGCGTCCTGTATCTGCCCTGAAGATGACTTGGTTTCTGTACTGAGAGTACGAATCTGTTCAGCGACGACGGCAAATCCTTTGCCGGCTTCACCTGCTCTTGCGGCTTCTATTGAAGCGTTGAGAGCAAGAAGGTTGGTCTGGCTTGAAATATTATCAATAGTGCTTGTTTCTTCTTTAACGGTCTCAAATTCATTCTTAAATTCAGTGAGAATATTTTCAACATCGTTTGATAATTCTGACATTGTTTTTGATGTCTTTACAAGACTCTCAAGGTCGGTTGAACTTGTCTGGGCATGGGAACCTGATTCAGCTGTAAGAGATACCATCTCATTGATGAGTCCCGCAACATTTTCAACCTGAGAATTAATGTCAGTAGTCATATCAAGTGAAGACGAGGCGTGGTTCTGGAGCTGTTTGTTGTTGTCGGTAAGTTCGTTGAGACCATCAAGTACGAGATCTGAACCATGTTTGTTTTCTGAAGCAAGTTCACGTACAACAGTGATGCCGTCCATGATAGTATTGCTTGCTGTTTTTACTTTTTCTACAGTTGTTACAACACGCTGTAAATCAGCCTTAATGCTGTCTGTCAATGCACCATCCGATTCGTTGAGATGTTTGATTGACATTACATAACATATATAGCACAAAACGATACATGATACCTGAAGCTGGTAGTTTTTCATATCTGAAGCACTTGTGCATCCAAGTAACATGGCTCTGTAGAATGCACTGAATATTATGCTGGCAGTATTGGCTATTCCACAGTAAACCATGAATTTACGCTGCTTGTATAAAACAAGAAGGCTTGTAACAGGAAGTATGTAAGTAAAAGCGATTGGTGATTCAGTAGTACATAATAAAAATGTATAAAAAATGCCATATCCGATTACCAGATTATACTTATATATATCTGTATCTTTACCTTTTATGCGAAGAAGAATTTCGCCAATAAAGAAAGGTATCCAGCACAAAATAACAAAAATAATATAATTATTTACCGGATAAAGACCGGAAGATACATCGGAACCATAGTTCGCAGTGAGAAGAAGGGCAAATACAAGCCATATTCTCCGGGCTTTTATATTGGCCTTCGCTTTAAATAATTTTTCATCATAATCCATATAAAATACTCCTATTAGATAAAATAAATTCATAAATCATATGCACTATAATTATAAGGGTTCTAACTAATATTTTCAACAAATTTGTATAAAATGCTGAAAAATGTCGAACTATATGCTGCAAATAAATTGTTTACATTAAAATATACATATGATATAATACTTATAGAATTGGATTACAAGTTTAACTTACAAGATGACAGGGTGAAGTTTAATGAAATTACTATCAGAAGCGTTTGATACAGTAAAACGAGTATATGCCTATGAGAAGTCCGTAAAGGCTGATACGGCAACACTTCAGAAGATTATGGCAGTATTTGCAATTGTTATGATTCTTATTGATGTCGAGAATATAAGACTCGGCAAGTATATTATAGGTGCAGCAACATTTTTTGTGGCAGCTGTGTCGCTGGTGGCAGTATGGGCATTAGATTATTTTAAGAATGTATACAGAGTATGCAGGATTGCGGCAGTTATTCTGCTGGTTCTTGCTGTGCCAATTATATTCATGGGAGCCAATGATGGATTTTCTTTATTATGGTATCTTTTGCTTCCTGTTATTACACTTATTTTACTGGGAATGAAGTTTGGTGTTCCTGTGTGTGTTATATATGGACTATATATTACAATTTCGTTCTGGACGCCGCTTGGCAATATATTTAATTATGATTATGGCAGGGATTACCGTTTTTTCTATCCTGTTTTTTACTGGGGATTCTGTCTCGTTGTAATTACCGTGGATATATTCTACAAGAATTATCAGATGAGGCAGGCTGATGACGAGCATGAGCTTGAAAAAGAAGTTCAGTCAGCTGTAGCGGGAACGAAAGTCCTGATGATTAATTCTGTTACGGCAATCAGCCGTATGCTTGATGAAAAGGATGGGTATACACAGCAGCATTCAAAGAGGGTGGCACAGTATTCGGAACTTATTGCACAAAATATGAAGAGCAGGACTTATACAAAAGAAGAGATTGATATTATATACAGGAGTGCTCTTCTTCATGATATAGGAAAGATAGCGGTTCCTGATGCAGTGCTTAACAAGCCTTCAAGGTTGACAGATGGAGAGTACGAGCTTATGAAGAAGCATACGATATGGGGTAAAGAGATTTTGGCAGGACTTGAATTTCTTCCACAGGCTGATATGGGAGCAGCTTATCATCATGAGAGATTTGATGGAAAAGGATATCCGTATGGAATTAAAGGTGATAAGATTCCGGATATTGTAAGGATAATCAGTGCTGCGGATTCATTAGATGCTATGAGTTCCAACAGATGTTACAGAAGACATTGCGATAAAGATTATATAATCAGCGAGTTTGAAAAAGGGGCAGGTACACAGTTTGATGCAGATGTTGCACAGGTTGTTGTCGAATTGATAAAGGAAGGCAGGATAATATTGTAATATATGGGAGATACCAAAGCAAAATTTACAGACACACGTACAGGTTTTATTGATATATTAATGTGCCGGTATGAGGATGAACGTCTTGCATTATGGATGAAGATAGTATTCTGTTTTATATGGATTGTAAGTATTCCTAATGGGCTGATATATGGAGTGGACACGGATTATATTATGGCATTATTTTCTATTATTTTAATGCTTTTATTAAATATTGCAGTCTCACGTAAGAATTACCGGACGTGGGTTGATGTTGCTGCTTTTATTATAATTGCCATCCCGGTATTCTTTGTATATTACCATGCGTGTATCGGATATTTCAGCGTATTTTTTCCACTGTTTTTTTCATCGGTGGCGGTATTTATACTTGGAATACGTAATAGTTTTTTTATTAATATAATATGTTCGGTAATCATTCTTATATGTTCAAGGACATATGGGAAGATGTCAGTAAGACATATATATGGTGATAATGTTACATTGAGGTTTCCATATATTTATGTGTGTATTATATTGATTTCATATTGTCTTATGTATGCTATTCAGAAGTACTGGGTTGATAAAAGAAGAAGAAAGCAGATTCTGCAAATCCGTATAGAAGAAGAAAATAAACATCTTCATGCAATGTCTATGAGAATTATGGATACTATGACTAATGCTCTTGATGCAAAGATTTCGGGAGAAAAGGAACATTGTGTGAGGGTTGCCGGATATTGCAGGCAGATTGCACAGATGAAGAAGCTTGATGAAAAGATGTGCGAATATGCATATAGTGCAGGCTTGCTGCATGAGATAGGCATGGTGGGAATACCGGACAGACTGATACGTAAAGACAGCCTTACGGATGATGAATATACAGTATATCAGACATATGTTACAAAAGGATATGAGATTTTAAGTACGCTTCAGGTTGAAGATACAATTAATGTTGCACAGGCGGTAAAGTATCACCGTGAATGTTTTGATGGAACCGGCTTTGTGGAAGGACTTAAAGGTAATGAAATACCGGTGCTTGCAAGAATCCTGTCGGTGGCAGATTATGCAGACAGGCATGTTATGAGGGGTGAAACACCGGAAAAGATTATTAGTGATATAAAGTACATGGAGGGAACAAGATTTGAGCCTGGTATATCATTATATATTAGTAAAGTGTTAATGGAATAGATGCTATTCATGAAGCGGCGATTTTATTGAAAATTGATTTTTCCTAAATGAAATCAGACCATCGTCACGCATTTTACTAAGTTCTTTGGAGAGTGCAGTGCGGTCAACATTAAGATAATCGGCGAGCTGTTGGCGGTCATAATGTATTGTAAAATCAGATCTGCCGGCTCTTCTTGATTCATTTGATAAAAAAATGAGCAGGCGGCTTCTGACTGTTTTGGGAGATGTACAAAAAATGCGGTTTGATAAAATAAGGTTTTTGTGCATGGAAATGGTGAGCATATTACCTGTGATTTTTTGTGAGAGTGTTTTTGCAATGTTGTTGTTATCTGATTGTGTAAACAGTCTGCTGATATTAAGGAAAAGAATCTCGGTATTGCTGGCAGAGATAACTTCGACCTGAAGTGGTTCACGACAGAAGCAGTAAGTTTCTGCAAAAACGTGACCACAAGCAATATTGCTGAGAATGGATTTATTTCCCCACAGGTCAATACTCTCAATTGTTACAATTCCTGAGATAACTATTCCTATTTCATCTATAAGTTCATCCATATGAAAAATTATGTTATTTTTTGCATATGATGATAATTTTAACATATTATGTTCTCTAAGATAATTCCATTCGTTTTCATTGATATTTGCAAACAGAGGCAATGATGGTATTTGCATAAAAACTCCTTTTATTTTTCAAATGTGGTTATAACAACGTAATTATTATAGCCATTATAGTATGCTTAATTCACAAAAACAAGAAAGAAGGAAATATATCATGATTAGAAAAATTATTCATATTGATGAAGATAAATGTAACGGATGTGGTGCATGTGTCAATGCATGTCATGAAGGTGCGATAGGTCTTGTCGATGGCAAGGCAAAACTTTTACGGGATGATTACTGTGACGGACTAGGAGATTGTCTGCCTGAATGTCCGACAGGAGCTATAACATTTGTGCAAAGAGAAGCGGCTGCATATGATGAGCAGGCAGTTATTGCCAATAAAGCACAAAAAGAAAAAGAGCAGAAAGAAGTATCTGATAACTGTGAAAATGCATGTTGTAGTTCAGGCATATCACAGTCGCAGCTTGGACAGTGGCCTTGTCAGATAAAGCTCGTTCCTGTTCGTGCACCATATTTTAATAATGCAAATCTTCTGATTGCAGCTGATTGCACGGCTTATGCTTATGCTAATATGCACAGCGATTTTATGAGTGGAAGGATTACTCTTATAGGCTGTCCTAAGCTTGATGCAGTTGATTATAGTGAAAAACTGACAGAGATTATTGCAAATAACAATATTGCAAGTGTGACAGTTGTGAGAATGGAAGTTCCATGCTGTGGCGGACTTGAATATGCAGCAAAAATGGCTTTAAAAAACAGTGGAAAATTTATTCCATGGCAGGTTGTGACTATTTCAACAGATGGAAAAATTCTTGAATGATTTATGAATTCAAAAATGACTTTTGAAAAACATCTTGCAAAAAGAGTGCTTTTGTTTTACATAATCCAATATATGTGTTAATATAATGAATATATTTGTGTGAGAGAATATTGGAGGTTTTTAATTTTATTGTACATGGAAATTAAATAAACGGGGTATTTTACCGGAGAAACAGGAGGATAATGTATGCAGGAGTACGACGAGTCCTTTTTCAGGGCTAAAGCAAACAAGAGAGCCAGATTGACATGGCTTATTTTATTAGCGATTATAACAGTTTATTATGGTGTGAAGATTCCGTCAGGTGATGTGGAACTTAGCAGGTTTCTTGCATTTACAATAACAGGATGGCTGCTTTATATAAGCGGTGCGGTATATCTGATTATAAGAGGTAATGACAGCAATAAGTATAAGTGGTTCCTGGGAGTAGGATATCTGTTGTTTTATGCCGTTATAACATGGACTTCTCTTAGTCAGATAACATTTGTGTTTGTAATGCCTTTGATTTCAATGATGATTCTTTACAAAGATCCGAAGTATATAAAGTCTATGATGTGGATGACTTTGTTTGTTCTTATATCTAGCAATATGTATAACGGTTTTGCAAAAGGCATGATGGATTTTGTGTCAAGTGCGGAGTGTGCATTGCAGTTTGCGATGATTCTGTGCTGCTTTTTCTGTACTGACAGTTCTATTAAGCATCTTATTGAATCGGATGGTGCACTTACGGCTTCGATTAAGGCAAATCTTGCAAGAGTTGTAAAGACGGTTGACAGGTTAAGGATGCAAGCAATTCCATAGTTGACGGTGTTACTGTCGTAAGAGAACTTGCGGATGAGAATAAAGAAGGTGCGGATAATGTTGTAAAAGACATGAAAACACTTGCCTCAAATAATGAAATTCTTAATGATAAGACAATTTCATCAGTGGAGATGACTAAGGTTATTGACACACAGGTTAAGGATGTTGCTGACCTTATGAATGAAGTTGTCACACTTATCGGGGCTTCTGTTGAGCATGCTAATACAAGTGAGAATGAATTAAAAGAAGTTGTTGAAGTAACCAATAAAATGGCGGTTCTCTCAAAAGATGTTGAAAAAATACTTAAAGATTTCAAGGCGGATTTCAACAGTGTAAAAGAAGAGACAGGTACTATTGAAAGCATTTCAAGCCAGACAAACCTTCTTGCACTCAATGCCTCAATTGAGGCAGCAAGAGCAGGTGAAGCCGGAAAGGGTTTTGCTGTTGTAGCTGATGAGATAAGAAATCTGAGCAGTGGAACAAAAGAGTCATCTAACAGTATTATGGAAGCACTTTCACATCTTGAAGAAACATCAGAGAAGATGATGGAGTCAATAACAGAAACTGTAAAGTTAATACAGCTTAATATTGATAAGATGGCATATGTAAATAAGAGTGTGACAGATATTACCAACGACGCATCTACGCTTGGTGAAAATATTAAGATTGTTGACAGTGCTGTCAAAGAAGTAGAATCCTCTAATAAAACGCTTACCGAAAATATGAATCATGTTGGCGAAGTTATGCATATTATGACACAGAGTATTAATGAGGCTGAACAGACAACAAAAACAATGCTCAGCAAATATGAAGTAAGTGCTAAAAGTGCATTGGATATTGAAAGTGTTGTCGGCGAACTTATGGAGGAACTTGGTGTTGGCGGATTTATGGGTGTTCAGGATGTAAAGAGCGGCATGAAGATTTCGCTTGTTTTGAATACAGACATAGGCGGAAGAAAAGAATATACCGGTGAAGTTGTTGAATGTAAGAACAACGATATATTTGTAACGCTTGATAAAGATGTCCGGATAGTTCAGGACGACGTTGGAAAGCCTCAGCTTTGCAGACTTCAGATTGTTGTTGAAAATGTATTATACTGTTGGAAAGACATTGCGGTACGCAATTCAAAGCCGGCAGAAAAGGGTCAGTACAGGCTTAATATCCAGACAAATCCTGAGGTATATAACAGAAGAAAATATCCAAGAATGCCATTTGATAACAAATGTGTTATAAGAATTGACGGAAGAGCAGACTCATACAATGGACATATGGTTAATATAAGTGCAAATGGATTTGCATTTGTAGTTAATGATAATATATTTGAGAGCATGAAAAATAAAAACATCACAGCAGAAGTGGAAGATTTTGCAGTTATAGGTGATAAGCCGCTTGAAGGCTGCGTAATCAGATGTTCAAACAATGATGGTGAGTATATTGTCGGATGCCGTATGCCTGAGGACAGCGAGGCAATTAAGGAATATGTAAGTAAAAATTATAGCGTATAAAGGCAGCTATGGGGGTTTGAAAGTGAAGATTAAATCTGTGGCACTTCTTGGTGCAGAATCTGGATGCAAAACGCTATTCAAAATAATGAATTGACTGAAATTGAATAATTTTTCGGCTTTTTCCACATACTAACTCCAGAGCTAATATATAGCAAAAAAAGAGTGATTATGCACTCTTGTTTAAATATTGGATTGGAGGATTATATGAAAGCAACAGGGATTGTTCGCCGTATAGATGAGCTTGGAAGAATTGTCATACCGAAAGAGATAAGAAGGACATTGAGAATCAGGGAAACAGATCCTATGGAGATATTTACGGATAAAGAGGGCGAGATTGTTCTCAAAAAATATTCTCCGCTCGGTGAACTTGCGGAATGTGCAAAGGAATATTCGGAGTCGCTGGCAAGAACGACCGGCAACGTTGTGTGTATATCTGACAGAGAGCAGATAATAGCGATGTCCGGTACAGTAAAAAAAGAACTTGTAGAAAAGCCGGTAAGTGACAAGCTTGAGCAGATTATGCATGACAGGGAAAATTTCATGTCTGACGACAATAAAAGAAATTATATCAATATTTCAGATGAAATTGAAAATGAATATAATTCGCAGATTATAAGTCCGATAATCTGTCATGGAGATGTTCTCGGTGCAGTTATTATGCTTTCAAAAGATGGAAAGAAGCAATTTGGTGAGCAGGAAAAACAGATGGTAATGGTAGCATCAGATTTTCTTGGACATCATATGGAATCATAGATTTCCGGAAATTTAAGATAAAAAATGAAGAAGCTGTGTAGTATGTCGGTTGTGGAATACACGACGTACCGCATGGCTTTTTTTGACCAATGTCTTGCGGCACAAATTTTTGTGATGTATAATCTGAAACATATTAAGATTATTAAGAAAGAATAGAATATTTGAAATGGAGAATGTATGAAAAGAGTATTGAAAATATTTGTGCATGATTTAGTTGGCTTATCCAGGAATATATTTGCACTTATTATAGCGGTTGGTTTGTGCATAATTCCATCACTTTATGCATGGTTTAATATATATTCAAACTGGGATCCGTATGCCAATACGTCGTCAATTAAAGTAGCAGTTGTATCGCAGGATGCCGGATATAAAAATTCTGACGGAAAAAATGTAAATATGGGCGAAGAGGTTCTTGATACATTAAGAAAGAATACAGGTCTTGGCTGGCAGATACTTGGAACATATGATGAGGCAATTGATGGAGTTAAGAGCGGTAAATATTATGCAGCTATTGTTCTTGGTGAAGATTTCAGCAAGAATATGTTTGATTTTATTGATAACGGACTTGTGCATCCGTCAGTTACATATTATGAAAATGAAAAGAAAAATGCAGTTGCGAGCAAGATTACGCAGTCCGGAAAATCAACACTTCAGGAAAATATTAATACACAGTTTGTTGATACTGTAGTCCAGACAGCAATGGGTAGCACAGATGGGATTTTATCTGAGGATAAAGACATATTATCAGGTGTGACAGAAAGTCTCAAAAAGTTAAATTCCAATCTTTCGGGTTACAATACAACAATAACAGCATTTGTAAATAGTAATAATGCACTTCAGGGTACGCTTAATCAGGTTAAAAATGAGATACCGCAGGTACAGCAGGCACTTCTTGATGGTTCGGATACAACACAGAAAATACATGAGCAGACATCTGCTGCGGCTGATGAGTATATACAGAAGATTGATGAGTTGTCATCGCTTATAAGACAGACTTCAAAGGAACTGTCAGAGCAGATACATAAACTGATTGATTCGGTACAGAATAATGCAGGTACCGATGAGATTATAGCAGGAATTAACAGTGCACAAAATCTGCTTGATGCACTTATGGCACAAAATGACACGCTTGCAGGACAGCTTCAGGAGATTTCACAGCAGCTTGGAGGTGTTGTGGATGATGAAGTTATCAATGCAGCAGTAGCCTCAATAACACAGCTTGAAAATGTCACAAAAGCACTTCTTGAACAGGCGAAAGTTCTTGTTTCCAATTCGGCAGAAATGACAAATGCAAAATTGGAACTTTTAAAGATAATTCTTGGACAGTGTGAGACAAAGATTGATGAACTTGATAAATTATATCAGGATTCACTCCGGAAGAGTGTTGATTCGCTGCGTGCGGTTATAGGTACAACAATAAGTTCAATAGGAACATCACTCACGGAAATGTCGCAGCAGATGAGCGGCTTATCTGCAATGATGGGAAGCCTTATGACAACTGTTGACGGAATGAACATAGGGCTTGACCAGACAGGAATAATCATAAAAGGGATGACAGAAAAAATAACAACCCTTACGCAGAAGCTTGACAGCCTTAATGGTGATGAAAAATTTGAAATGCTTGCAAAGGCATTGTCACAGGACCCTGTTACATATGGAGAATTCTTATCTTCACCTGTTAAAGTATCAACACATCAGGTTTATGAAACAGCCAATTATGGCTCAGCTGTTGCACCATTTTATACAACACTTGCATTGTGGGTTGGAGGACTTCTTCTCACAGCACTTATCAAAGTCCACCCTGATAAAGATGAACTGACAAAAGGGGCTAAAAGCCATGAGCTGTTCTTTGGAAGATATCTGCTATTCTTCGTGCTTGGTCAGGTACAGGCAGTAATAACGGTTTTGGGAGATTTGTATCTTTTGAAAATACAGTGTCTGCATAAAGGATTGTTTATGCTGGCAGCATGCTTCGTAAGTTTTGTATTTACACTTCTTATATATACACTTACAGTGTCATTTGGTGATATAGGAAAAGCACTTGCGGTAGTAATGGTAGTAATACAGATAGCCGGTTCAAGCGGAACATATCCGATAGAACTTCTTCCTGTATTTTTCCAGAAAGTATATATTTACTTCCCGTTCCCATATGCGATTAATGCTATGAGAGAGACAATAAGCGGCATGTATTCGGCAGATTATGCGATATACATAGGAGAACTTCTTATATTTGTCGCCGGTTCACTTGCACTTGGATTATTTATAAGAAAACCGTTTATGAAGCTTAATCATTATATGCATGAACGTATGCATGATACAGATATGATGTAAGGATGTATACATAATTTATATAGCAAACACAGACATTAATATGGAGGCATACTTTGAGTAAAGACATTAAAGACGAAGAATTGTACAGTCAGCTTTATAATATTATACAGAGTGCGGTACGAAATGAAGTCGAACGTGCCATGCAGGAAAAAGATGATAAAGCACAACATGATATAACACAGGATAATAAAATAACAAAAGCGTCAGAAAAACAAGTGGATTCATATATAATAGGCGGTGAAACTCAAGAAGATGCAGTAACAAATGATTTTTATATAGATGAATATGAGGAAGCGGTTGAGGAAGAACAGCTTATATTTAATAAAATGCTGGAATATTATACGGAATCACACAGGAAGAATAAAAAAAGAATCAGGGTCGGCATGATATGTATGATTGTGATTCCTCTGATATTCCTTATGCTTATGTTTACAATGAACAGTTCAAAGATTGTATATCTGGTATTTTGGATAATTTCACTTTTTGCACTTTGTACATATCTTATTGCAGTAGAGTATATGGATTATAATCTGCAGGAGCGTATGAAAGAACTTGGTGTGACATCACACAAAAAGAAAGAGGCAATTATCGGACCGAAAGTAATAGGACAGGATATTGAAAATCTCAAAGAAAGGATTGGACTATGAAAAATATATACGAAGTTTTTATTTCAGACTGGAAAAGAATAAGTAAAAACGTAGTTGCGGTTGTAGTTGTGATGGGACTTATAATACTGCCGTCATTGTATGCATGGTTTAATATTCTTTCAAACTGGGACCCATATGGAGAAGAGTCAACTTCAAGGATAAAAGTAGCAGTTGCATCTGATGATAAGGGAATTGTTATGGATAGTCTGCAATTTAATATGGGTGATACTATTATTGAGGCACTTGAATCTAATACTACAATTGGCTGGGTATTTACAGACAGCACAAAGGATGCTATAGACGGTGTTTACGCTGGCGATTATTATGCGGCACTTGTAATGCCGGAAGATTTTTCAAAGAAAATGGTAAGTTTTCTTACAGACAGTGTTACGCATCCTGAGATAGATTATTATACAAATCAGAAAAAGAATGCGATTGCACCAAAGATTACAGATAAGGCAAAGACAGCAGTTCAGCAGCAGGTCAACTCAACATTTATAAGTACAATTGCACAGACATTTGTAAAGGCGGCAGATGGAGTTGATACATCGGCAAATCAGGAAAATATGACATCAGGCCAGACAATTCTTGACATTCTTTTGTCAAAAATGCAGCAGCTTAATACACAGCTTGATTCATATGACACGATACTTACGGCATTGATAAGTGTCACAGATTCGGCATCGTCTGCTATGAATGCAGCGGGACAGATTTCACCTGATATGTCAAAAAAAATCATCGCTGAGCAGCAGAAAGTAGATTCTCTTATGAAGATAGCATCAAAGGGAAATATACTTGATTCAAGTGTTTCCAGCCAGCTTGCGGCCGGTCTTGGACAGATTTCACAGATAATGGATAGTGTTATCAATATATATTCAAAAGCGGATGGCAATATAGACAGTTTTGCATCATCTATTTCGACGGCAGGTGTGAATCTTAAAGATACGAAAGAGATGCTTGGCAGTCTCAAAACGGATTTAAGTTCAACAATAGAAAAACTTAATAATATAAAGAATAGCGGAAGCTATGATATGCTTTTGAAAGTGTTGGGATTTGATGCGGACAGTTTTGGTTCATTTGTTGCATCACCTGTCGAGATTGAGACAGAGGCAATATATCCTATAGCGACATATGGTTCTGCGATGGCTTCGTTTTACACAGTTCTTGCAATATGGGTAGGCGGACTTATTCTTGTTGCAATTATACATGTGGGAGTAAAACCACAGAAAGAGCATCCTGATGTTAAGCCATATCAGGCTTATTTCGGAAGATATATAACATTTTTCCTTATAGGTCAGGCACAGGCACTTCTTGTTACGCTTGGCGATTTGTATTATATAGGAATCCAGTGCGTAAGCCCGTTTAAATTCTGGCTTGCTGCATCGGTTACAAGCTTTGTATTTACAATATTTATGTACTCACTCACAGTTGCAATGGGCAATGTCGGTGAGGCACTGGCTGTAGTTATAATGGTTATTCAGGTAGCAGGAGCCGGTGGTACATTCCCGATAGAGGTGCTTCCTAAGGTTTATCAGAAAATATATGAATTCCTTCCGTTTACGCATGCGATGAATGCAATGAGAGAATGTGTAGGTGGTTCATACCAGCTTAATTACTGGAAATATCTTGGATATCTTTGTATTTATGTGATAATATCGCTTCTGATTGGGCTTTTATTTGCTATACCTTGCAGAAAACTGAATGAAAAGATTGAGAAGAGTAAACATAGGTCCGGAGTAATGATATAAGTAAAGATTGGCATTTTTAACAAGATTTAGTGGCTAAAAAGCCTCAAAACCGCTTGAAAACTGTGAAAATGACTAAAATAAATGGCTTATATTGACAAATGGATTAAAAGAGTTTATAAATGATTTTATTGGGTAGACCAATAAAATATACCTGTTGAGGAGAGATTTACAATGAATAAAACAGAGTTAGTAGCAGCAATTTCAGAAAAGACAGAATTAACAAAGAAGGACAGCGAGAAGGCTTTAAAGGCTCTTATCGATGTTGTTGCAGAAGAATTAAAGAAGGGTGAAAAAGTTCAGTTAGTTGGCTTTGGTACATTTGAAGTATCAGAGAGAGCTGCAAGAACAGGCAAGAACCCACAGACTGGTGCAGAGATTAAGATTGCTGCCTGCAAGGCTCCTAAGTTCAAGGCTGGTAAGGCTTTAAAGGATATGATCAACGCCTAAGTGATATAGAGATAGCAGAGTGGATTTTGCGGTTGCAGAATCCACTTTTTTGCTTTCAGGGAAAAGGAGCCTTTGGAAGCAGGAACGCTCCGCAGGCATAAGGAGAAGAAGATGAGACTGGATAAATTTTTAAAAGTGTCCCGGCTGATCAAACGCCGGACTGTGGCAAATGAAGCCTGTGATGCCGGTCGTGTAACGGTCAACGGAACCGTGGCGGCAAACCGGCGAAGGCTTCCGTGAATGTAAAAGTCGGCGACATTATTGAGATCGGTTTTGGAACGAAGACCGTGAAAGTCCGCGTGCTGGATCTGCAGGATACGACGAAAAAGGAAGAAGCCAAGGATTTGTTTGAATATGTATCATAATATGAAAAACCTCCCATATACTTTCTAATAGAAAAGGAAAGCGGGAGGTTTTTTTATGGAGGAAAAGAATTATAATAATACGGCAAAATCACATAAGGTCCTGCTGGTAAACCGTGGAAACGGCGCGTTTTCCGGTGTTGTGGATGTGCTGTCTTTTGATGTGGCGGAGATTCTGCTCGAGACGGAACTGGGGATGCTGCTCATCAAGGGACAGGATCTGCACGTGAACCGACTGAGCCTGGAAAAAGGGGAAGTGGATATTGAGGGACGGATTGATTCCCTGACCTATTCGGATGTCAAAACGGCGGGAAAACAGGCGGAATCTCTTCTGGGAAGGCTGTTCCGGTAGATGGCGGTAAGCACATCAATCTATCAGGAACTGCTGTTTCTCGGGAGCTCTGTGCTGGTAGGAATGGGACTTTTCTTTCTCTATGATATCCTGCGCATTTTCCGCCGGATTCTTCCGCACGGAAATATCTGGATCGGCGTGGAGGATTTTCTGTACTGGATCATTTTTACAGGCGTGGTCTTTGTCCTTTTATACCGGGAAAATGACGGCATGGTGCGCGGGTTTGCGTTTGGCGGTCTGCTGGTCGGAATGGCGTGTTATTATCTGCTGCTCAGCCGCCTGATCGTGCACTGTCAGGTGTGGATCTGGAAAAAAATACTGGGAATACTTGGAAAAGTGCTGGGATTTTTCGTGCGTCCGGTGTGGAAAACCTTAAAAAAAGTTGCAGCATTTTGTGGAAAACGATTGAAAAAGTTTGTGAGAGCGGTTAAAATAGGTTTATGTAAACTGTAAATTGCTACACAGATGCAGGAAATGAGGGACAGGAATGGCAGCAAAGAAGAGAAAATCAAATCGGAATAACAGGGCGGGCA
>ENA-ORNQ01000727-ORNQ01000727.1-human-gut-metagenome-genome-assembly--contig:-NODE-727-length-30809-cov-13.838395_pt1 | contig 30809 bp, 29 predicted proteins | sample MGYA00242116_ERZ509024 | MGnify/ENA primary metagenome ERZ509024 (study PRJEB26280, sample SAMEA2338697) | human gut metagenome | biome: human gut; feature: human-associated habitat; material: faeces...
ATCCGCTGCCACAACGGCTGCTTCAACATGGCGAAGTATGCCGGTACTCCGAATGTGCAGCATCTGGGCGACTCGCTGCATCTTGCACGCTGCGCCCTGAACCCCACGACCATGCAGCATAACCGCTACAAGATAGTGCCCACAAAGAACCCCAAGAAGGTCGCCATCATAGGCGGCGGCATCGGCGGCATGGAGTGTGCTCTCGTGCTCAAGCAGCGTGGCCACATCCCCACCATCTTTGAAAAGAGCGGCGAGCTCGGCGGTCTGTTCCTCACCGCATCGGCAATGACCTTTAAGGAAAACGACAAGGAGCTCATCCGCTGGTACCTCAACGAGATAGAAAAGGAAGGCATCGATGTCCGTCTCAACACCGAGGTCAACGACCTCGGCACTCTGCACGGCTTTGACGAGATAATCGTCGCAAGCGGTTCCGTTCCCAGAACCATGCCCTCCATCAAGGGCTTCGAAAAGACCCTCACCTTTACTCAGGTGCTCAGGGACAAGGTCGATGTCGGCGATAAGGTGCTGTTTATCGGCGGCGGCCAGTCCTCCTGCGAGGTTGCATACGACATGCTGCTCAACTACGGCAAGCACCCGATAATCGTCGAGTACGCCGGCGACCTCGTCGCCGCTCAGGCCACCTGCCTTGCAAACACCTCGTATCTGCGTGACGCAATGGAGTACCACAAGGTCCCCGTTTACCTGCACTCCACCGTCACCGAGATAACCGACAAGGGCTGCACCGTTAAGAATGTTCAGACCGGCGAGACGACCTTCGTCGAGTGTGACAGCGTCGTCAACGGCATCGGCTTTGTTCCCACCCCCGTCGGCGGCAAGAACAACAAGAAGGCCTACCGTGTCGGCGACTGTGTCGCCATCGGCAACCTGCGTACCGTCATCTGGCGTGCATGGGCTGTCTGCATGAAGATATAGTTTAAACAAGTAAAAGCCTGTGGTCATGCGTGACCACAGGCTTTTTTGCGGGCGCTCTCTCCTACCGAACGCCGAAACCTGTCAAGAAAAACAGACAGATAGAAGAGTGAAAAAGTAAAAATCCAGCACTGTCGTACGGGATTTTTGGCGAATAACAGTAATTCTGATAGAAATCTCAAGGGGTGCAGTTTCCCGGTTTTGTTGCCCTCCTGACGAAGTAGAGAAAAAATTTGAAATACACCGCCAGACTGAAATTTGTAGATTTCTTTAGTTCAAAAAATATAATTATCGTATTTATAATACCATTTTAAACCATCTTTACCTTAAGGCCAGCAAGTTCGCATAGATTAGAAAATCCACCGTTTTCGATGTCATCAATTATTTCTCTGCTATAATGCCCACCATTATTAAGATATTCCTCCAAGCTAATCCGATTGCAATTAAGCATATGTGCTACTCTCTGAATATCTATTATTTTCGCATCATCCGATACTTCAATCATACTTATTTTTATTACCTCCACAAATCCTGATTTATCGAAGTCATAACATAATATTGTCTGCCAAACAAGAAAAAAGCACAAAAAATCCCACGATAATTCTATCAAATTACCGTGGAAAGTTTGCTACGAGCAAGGGATTTTGTCCCGGTGCTTCCGCACCTATCACCGCTTCGGCAGTATATCATTATTCCCTGTTATCAATGCTTTGCTTGCAAAGCCACTTTTTCACTATTCGCTCTTATTTCTTACCTCCAAAAATCCCGCCGCAGTCAGAGAAGAGTGAAAAGTGAAGAGTGAAGAGGTAAAAAGTAAAAATCCCTTCCGCAAAAATGCGAACGGGATTTTTGGCGGAGAAGGAGGGATTCGAACCCTCGATACCCTTATGGGGTATACACGATTTCCAATCGTGCGCGCTCGGCCGGACTACGCGACTTCTCCGAGTAAAATAATATGCAATTATGCCGACTAATCAGCTTGCATATTATAATTCAGTTTTCGTGTAAAGTCAAGCTTTATTTTTGGCAAGTTGACGCTATCACTATCGTCGGCACGGCGGCGGCTCCCGTGAGCAGCGCAAGGGCGACCGCAATTGCGGTCACAACGGAAAGCAGTTTTTTCAAGATGAACTCCTTATCGGCAGTAGGTGTAGAATTTGCTACCGTCTTGAATTGTGTTTAATGATAAAATTATAGTGAAATGAGGTTGATTTTTATGTCGTTTAACGAAGCTGCCTGCTGCTTTGACGCTTCCATGTACACGGGCGTGCCGGATGCGGCGCCATGTGCGCAAAGTCTTGACACGAAAAGCATCATAGCGGGGCTGGATAAGCTCCTGTTCTCCGGCGACGATGCCGCTGCCGGCGAATATCTCGACTGTTGGTGTCAAAAGGCGCAGGAGGCCGGCGACTGGCGAACGGAGCTTACGCTGCAAAGTGAGCTCATGGGCTTTCACCGCCGCACGAGCGATAAAGCCGCCGCAATGGCTGCGGTGGAGCGTGGGCTGGAGCTCATTCGTGAGCACCGCCTGGGTTCGACCGTCTCGGGCGCAACGATAATTCTGAATGCCGCCACCACGCTCAAGGCCTACGGCATGGCCGAGCAGTCGATACCCATGTTCGTGCAGGCCTGTCGGGTGTATTCGCAGACGCTCGATCCGATGGACTACCGCTTCGGCGGGCTGTACAACAACATGGCGCTGTCGTACGCCGACATCGGCGAGTATGACACCGCCGAGGACTACTACAAGAAGGCGCTGGGCGTTATCGCCCACTGCGACACGCCGGAAAACGAGCTCGCCGTGACCTACTGCAACCTTGCGGAGCTTTACGAGCGCATGGGGCGTGAGGCGGATATTGCAAAGGCGCTCAAGCTGGCGCAAGACAACCTGCACTCCCCCACCCTGCCGCATGACGGCTACTACGATTTCACCGTCTCGAAGTGTCTGCCGACCTTTGAGCATTTTGGGTACAAGCTATGAACGGACTGACGGAAGCTAAAAAAATATACACCGAGCGTGGCGCGCGGCTCATACACGAGCGTTTCCCCGAATACGAGGAACGCATTGCCGTCGGGCTCGTGGGGCGTGGCTCGCAGTGCTTCGGCTATGACGACATTATCTCACGCGACCACGATTTTACCAAGGGCTTTTGCCTGTTTTTGACCGACGAGGACGATGCAATGATCGGCGTGGCGCTCAGCCGTGCCTACCGTGAGCTTGTCGGCGCCGATGAAACGGAGCACTCCGCACTCGGCTCGCCGGGCACGGGCGTCATGCGCATAAGCGATTTTTACCGCCGGACCATCGGTTCGGCCGATGCACCGCACGCTTGGCAGGACTGGCTGTACACACCGTCGACTGCGTTTGCCGAGGCGGTAAACGGCGAGGTGTTCCGTGACGATTTGGGCCAGTTCAGCCGCATACGAAACGAGATTGCAAGCGGCATGCCCGAGGATGTGCGGCGCAAGAAGCTTGCCGCACGGCTCATTTTCATGGCGCAGTCGGGGCAGTACAACTACTCCCGCTGCCTTGGGCACAAAGAGCCGGGCGCTGCGATGCTTGCGTTGAGCGAATTTGTGAAAAATGCCGCCGAATGCGTGTTTTTGCTAAACCGCCGTCATGCGCCATACTACAAATGGCTGCTCAGAGCGATGCGTGAGCTGCCGAGGCTCGGCAGTCTTGCCGATGCGCTTGAATTTCTGCTCACCGCCGAAAACACCGACGACGGTGCAAAGCTCAAGGCCGAGGTCATCGAGGACATATGCGCCGAAGTCGTTGCCGAGCTGCGTGCGCAGAAGCTCACCTGCGGAAGCTGGGATTACCTTGAGCCGCACGCATTCGATGTGCAAAGCCACATCGAAAACCGGGAAATTCGTTCGCTCCACATCATGGAGGGCTGAAAAAGCCGTAATGTCTGCTGACATTACGGTTTTTTCTTTGATTATAAGCCGAGGTTCGTAAACGCTTCCCAAGACCTGTGCATATAGGTCTCAAGCCCGATTGGCTCGCCGATATACTTTTCGTCCCTGCCGTCGGCAAGAAACTCCTCGATGAATTTCTTTCTGCCGGTGGTGTGTGCAACCGGGATGCCCGTCATCTCGCTGGTAACCTTGAGCACATCGTAGCCGGCACGGATATCGTCGGCGCTGGCGTAGTTGAGAAGATTGGAGTTGTTGACAAAGCCGGTGACCTGAAGGCGGGCAAAGCCCTCCATCTCCTCCTTGAGCTTTATGATCTTCTCGGGGCTCTCGGACATGGGGCGGAACACATTGACAATGTCGTACACCTCAAGCTGTCCCGGCTCAAGCGCCGCAAAATCGGGATGATAGCGGCCGAGCGACATTGCGCCAGCTGCGTCGCCGCCGACATCGAAGATGCACAGATCCCAGTCGCCGGCAAAGGCCGAGGCAACGGCGGCGGACATATTGCTGGGTGTCACTCCCTGACCGGCGAAGGTCGGGGAAACGAGGTTAACATGGTTTTCCTTCAAAAGCTCGACACGGTCGGACATTCGGAAATAGTCATTGACCTTGTCAAGGTCGACGACCAGCGTGTTGAGCCCCTTTGCGGCTGAGTTCACGGCAAGGTTTATGGCGATCTCGGTCTTGCCCGAGCCGTAGTTGCCGATGAGGACTATAAACTTCTTCATTTACTTCACACCCTTTGCGTTGACCTTGGCAAGGAACTTGTCGTTCTGGATGATGAAGCGCTCGTGCTTGCCCTGGCCGATGAGACCGCATTCGTCGTAGGCCTTGACATCGAAAACGAGCCTGCGGCGGTCAACTTCGACAAGCTCGGTCTCCGCCCAGACCTTCATGCCGAGCGGGGTAGCAGCGTCGTGGCTGACATTCAGGAGCGTGCCGACAGTGCCCTGGCCCTCCTCAAGCTCGCCTGCAACGGAGGAAGCTGCCGCCTGCTCCATGAGAGCGATCATCTGCGGGGTTGCAAAAACCTCAAGCTCGCCGGAGCCGACGAACTTTGCGGTATTCTCGTGATTAACGACAGTCTCTGCTCTGCCTTTGATTCCTATTTCCATGGTATTGCTCCTTTTCATTCTAAAAGATGTGCATATTTTAGCACAATGCATTCTCTTTTACAAGGAAAAAGGAAGCTCCCGAGACCGTAAGACCTCGGGAGCCGACTGCGGGGGGCGCAGTCTTGTTGACTGTGTTAATAATATATCATTGCCCTGCGTTTTGCAACACTTTTCTTCAGAGTGTCTAAACTTTCTCAAAGTCAAGTATAACCCGTTAAGGCGAAATGCACCGAAATGGCACACCGACAGACGATTGGAGGGGTCAGCTTCCGGCAGCTAAAGGAAAAACAGGTCAGACGAGAGTCTGACCTGTTTGAAATATTTAAGAAATTACTTCTTGATGTACTCTTTGATGACCTGGCCGAGAATGGTCATGCCCTTCTCGATCTTGTCTTCGGGCATGCAGGAATAGTTCAGGCGGATGCAGTTGTTGTGGCCTGCATCGGGGAAGAAGCCGTCGCCGGGAACATATGCGACATTGCGCTTGAGACACTCCTTAGCCATCTCATTGGTGTTGATGTACTCGGGAAGCTCGACCCAAGTGAACAGACCGCCGTTGGGGTGAGTGAACTTTGCCTCTTCGGGGAACTCACGCTCCATGGTAGCCATCATGACATCACGGCGCTTGCGGTAGCAATCCTTGATTGCTGCAACATGCTCGTCAAGGTCGTACATATCGATGAACTTGGAGACGACCAGCTGTGCCTCTGTGGAAGCCTGAAGGGAAGCTGCCTGAGCAAGGAAGTTGTACTTAGCAAGGATCTCGCCGTCGGCGCAGACCCAGCCGAGACGGTAGCCGGGAGCGAGGATCTTGGAGAAGGTGCCGAGGAAGACTACGAGGCCCTTGGTGTCCATGCTCTTGAGTGCGGGCAGGTACTCGCCCTCGAAGCGCAGCTCGCCGTAGGGGTTATCCTCGATGACGGGGATCTCGTACTTGTTGATGATCTCCATGAACTTCTCACGACGCTCCATGGGCCATGTACGGCCGGAGGGATTCTGGAAGTCGGGGATGACATAGATCATCTTGACGGTCTTATCGGTTGCGAGAACCTTTTCGAGCTCTTCCATGATCATGCCGTCGCCGTCGGTGGGGATAGCAACGAAGTTGGGCTCGCAGGCCTTGAATGCGTTAAGTGCGCCGAGGTAGGACGGGCTCTCGATGATGACGGTGTCGCCGGGGTTGACGAAAACACGGGCAGAGTAGTCAAGACCCTGCTGTGAGCCGGAGGTCACGAGGATGTTGTCTGCGCTGGTCTTGATGTTGAGCTTTGCTTCCATGCGATCAGCGATCTGCTGACGGAAGTGCTCAAAGCCGTTGGTGCTGGAGTACTGGAGAGCGACCCGACCGGCCTCATTCAGCACTGCATCGGTAGCTGCCTTGATCTTGTCGACAGGGAACAGCTCGGGTGCGGGCATGCCGCCTGCGAAAGAAAGAATTTCGGGCTTGTTGGCCAGTGCCAGCAGCTCACGAATTGCGGAACCCTTGAGAAGGTCCATTCTGCTTGAGAATCTAACCATAAAAACATTTCCTCCTGTTTTTGAACCATATCAGACAATCTGGTTCACGATATACAGATATATTTAAGCACAATTTTGTTTTTTTGTAAACATGCTATCGGTCAAATCGGTATAATTCCACAAAAATTTTGCTTTGTTTTTTGCATTTTGCTGTGTTTGCCCTTACAATTTTTCGCACGGGGTTATATTTTGTAGTACAGATAAATCCGTTTGAGTATCACACTTTATTATTTTGCCGCCGTGTGTTATAATGGCAAAAGTTTTTGCAAAAGGAGCTTTGCCGTGAAGCTGTATCTCATCGGACATGATTATAAATACGCAGCCGAGCAGATGATGCTCTCGCTCTATCCCGCCGAACGCCCCGAGTACCCCGAGGGAAAGCCGGAGGGTGACAGGGTCGAGCTGAGTCTGCGCAAGGGAAAGAAGTTTATAACCTGCGTATGCCGCATTGCCAAGGACGACAAAATGTTTGTCGGACGGTCGGCATTTAATGCCGAGCTTGCCGCAGATGACCTCAGCCGTGACAGGCTTTGCAGCCGCATAATTAAAAATGCCTTCTACCGTGCCGCCCTGCGCTCCGGACACAGCCGCCCGGCCTGGGGTTCGCTCACCGGTGTGAGGCCGGGCAAGCTGTTTTGCGCAATGCTTGATGAGACGGGTGACCCCGACACGGCGACACGGCGCTTTATAACAGAATACGATGTCAGCCCAGAGAGAGCGAAGCTATGCCGTGACACCTCGCTCGTGACCCGCTCGGTCGCAGGAAGCCTGGGCGATAAGGACATCTGCCTGTATGTCGGCATCCCGTTTTGCCCGACACGCTGCTCATATTGCAGCTTTGTGAGCCAGTCGGTTCAAAAGAGCATGAAGCTCATCCCGCCGTTTCTCGATGCGCTGATGCTCGAGATAGACGCTGCGGCAAAGGCAGTAAACGAGCTTGGGCTGCATATCATATCAATATACATGGGCGGAGGCACGCCTACGACGCTCTCGGCCGAGCAGCTCGACAGGCTTTGCTCGAAGATATCCGACAGCTTTGACCTTACGCACCTGCGTGAATACACCGTCGAAGCAGGCCGCCCCGACACGATAACGGCCGAGAAGCTGCGTGTTTTGAGGTCCCACGGTGTTGACAGGGTCAGCGTAAACCCGCAGACGATGGTCGACTCCGTGCTCGACGCCATAGGCCGCAAGCACACGGCGCAGGATATAATCGACGCACTGGAGAAGGTTCGCTCTGTCGGCGGCATGGCGGTGAACATGGATCTTATAGCCGGGCTCACCTCCGACACGGTCGCAGGCTTTGAGGAAACGCTTCGCAAAGTCATCGCACTTGCGCCGGAGAATATCACGGTGCACACGCTCTCGCTCAAGAAAGGCTCTCGCATAACGCTTGAGGGAAGTGTGCTCCCCACGGCGGCGGAGGTCGGGCGTATGCTCGACATAGCCGGCGCTGCACTGCGGGAAAGCGGGTACTCCCCCTATTACCTCTACCGCCAGAAGTTCATGTCCGGCGGCTTTGAGAATGTCGGCTGGACGAAGGATGGGTATATAAACCTCTACAATGTCTGCATCATGGAGGAGCTGTGCTCGATAATCGCCGTCGGCGGCGGCGGCTCGACAAAGCTCGTCTCGGCCGGCTCGGGCAGGAACATCCGGCTTTTTGCCCCGAAGTACCCCACGGAATACATATCCGGTATAGAAAAGACCTGCTCGGATAAGCAGGGTATCATAGATTTTTACAGAAAGGTGAAGTGAACATGGCATATCAGCTCAGTGATATCAACTTCAAGACCGTCGCCGACCCCAAGGGCTTTATCGAGGAATGTGACGAGGTTTACCGCCGGCGTGTCGAGACCGCCGCAGATAAAATAATTGCGAACAGGAAAAACAGCCCCATCGTTCTTCTGTCCGGCCCCTCGGGCTCGGGTAAGACGACCACGGCTCGCAAGATAAGCGAGGAGCTGGAGCGCAAGGGCGTGCGCGCCCACTATGTCGGCATGGACGATTATTTTATGACGGTAGACCCTGCCACCGCCCCACGCACCGCCGAGGGTGAGATCGACCTTGAGTCGCCCTTGTGTCTCGATATGGAGCTTTTGAACGAGCACTTTGACCTGCTCGCTCAGGGCAAGCGCATTTATGTGCCCAAATACGAGTTTTCCCGCCAGATGCGTATGTTCGAGCCGTCCAAGTCCATCAAGCTCAAGAAGGACGAGATCGTCGTGTTCGAGGGCATCCATGCACTCAACGACATGATAACCGAGCGCCACCCCGAGGCTTTCAAGCTCTATATCTCGGCACGCAGCAATGTTGAATTCAACGGCTCGGTCGTGTTTAAGGGCACATGGTTCAGACTTGTGCGGCGCACGGTGCGTGACTACAACTTCCGTGGCGCAGACCCCGCCGCAACGATGAGTATGTGGGCAAATGTGCGTCACGGCGAAAAGGCGTATATCTCCCCGTTCAAGAACAAGGCAAACTACCAGTTCGACTCGTCGTTCCCTTACGAGCTTGCGGTCATGAACCGCACGGCAACGAAGCTTTTCTCCTCCATCCCCGAGGGCATCGAGCGCTACGACGAGCTTCGCAGCGTTCTCCCCGCGATCCAGCTTTTCGGCGAGATAGACGAAAGCTTGGTTGCCCCCGATGCGCTGATAAGAGAATTCATCGGCGGCGGCGAGGACGACTGAGCATACACAAAAGGAAAAATTGAAAGGACTCATTATGATGAAAATTGCACTTATCACCGGCGCATCCTCCGGCATGGGCAGAGAGTTTGTCTATGCCATAGACCGTGATTTTGAGCTTGACGAGATATGGGTCGTTGCCCGCCGCAAGGAGCGGCTCGAAGAGCTTGCCGGAAAATGCAGGGCTAAGATACGCCCTATCGTCCTTGACCTCGGCAAGCGTGAAAATTTCGCCGTTTTGAAGGAAATGCTTGAGGCCGAGACGCCGGATATCCGTGTGCTCGTGAACGCCGCAGGCTTCGGTCTTTTCGGCGTATTCAAGGACATGGACATGGATAAGCAGCTTGATATAATCGAGCTCAACGACCGTGCGCTCACCGCCGTGACCTACATGGCCATTCCCTATATGTCCAAGGGCAGCCACATTATAAACATGGCGTCGAACTCCTCGTGGCAGCCGGTGCCGTATATAAATGTGTACGGTGCGTCGAAGGCATATGTTCTCAACTTCTCCCGTGCCCTCGGCGTTGAGCTTAAGTCTCTCGGCATCCATGTCATGGCGGTCGCCCCGGGCTGGATAAAGACCGAGTTTTTCGACCACGCAGTGCACGATAATACAATTAAGTATTATGACCGCTACTACACCGCCGAGCAGGTCATCACAAAGGCCATGAAGGATCTTAAGCGCAACAAGAAGGTGTCCATCCTCGGCTTCCCCGTAAGGCTTCAGGTCTTGGGCGTGAAGCTGCTGCCGAACTGGCTCGTTATGAAGGTCTGGTGCCGCCAGCAGGGCAAGTAATTGCGCAAATTGCCAGGTTAGCTTTCCGCAAATTCCGTCGGAATTGTGGATAATTACTGGTTGACACGGCTTTTAGACGCTGTTATACTTCATGATGTAAAAAGCATTGACTTTTTAAGAGGTATTTGAACATGAAAAACTTCTTCTTTTACGCATACTATTACCGCTTTACTTACCACAATAGTAGGGCTGTTTTGTGATGCGCAAAAGCAAGTGGGTTCATTTTTGAATTTCCGTGCGGCACAGAATAGTCTGTGCCGCATTTTTTATTTTGCTTATGGAGGATAAAGAAAATGATAGTAATTTTGAAGCACGGTACTAAGGAAGAAAAAAAGCAGCAGCTTATCGCTTGGCTGAAAAGTCAGGGCGTTGATGTCCACATCTCCGTAGGCAGCTATCAGACCGTTCTCGGTCTCGTGGGTGACACTTCGCAGGTGGATAAGGACCTCGTTGCAAGTCTCGATATCGTAGACTCCGTCAAGACGGTGACCGATCCGTTCAAGTGCTGCAACAGAAAGTTCCACCCCGATGATACCATCGTCACCGTCGGTGATGTCAAGGTCGGCGGCGGCAACTTCGTCATGATAGCAGGCCCCTGCTCGGTCGAGAACGAGGAACAGATAGTCGGCATCGCAAAGGCTGTCAAGGCAAGCGGCGCAAACATGCTCCGCGGCGGCGCTTTCAAGCCCAGGACCTCCCCCTACGACTTCCAGGGTCTTAAGGCAACCGGCCTTGAGCTTCTGAAGATAGCAAAGCAGGAAACGGGTCTTCCCATTGTGACCGAGGTCATGGGCGTTAACGACCTTCCCCTGTTTGAGGATGTCGATGTCATCCAGATCGGCGCAAGAAATATGCAGAACTTCGACCTTCTGCGTGAGGTCGGCAAGCTGCGCAAGCCGATTTTGCTCAAGCGTGGTCTTGCAAGCACCATCAAGGAGTTCCTCATGAGTGCCGAGTACATCATGGCAGGCGGCAACGAGCAGATTATCCTCTGCGAGCGCGGCATCCGCACCTTCGACGATTACACGAGAAACACCCTCGACCTTGCGGTCGTCCCCATGCTGCACGAGCTTACGCACCTGCCGGTCATCGTTGATCCGAGCCACGCAACGGGCGTTGCAAGACTTGTACGACCCATGGCGCTGGCGGGCGTTGCAGCCGGCTGCGACGGTCTTATCATTGAAGTCCACAACGACCCCATGCACGCACTGTGCGACGGTGCGCAGTCGCTGCGTCCCGAGGAGTACGACAGTCTTGCCAAGGCGGTAAACGCTATTCGTGAGGTCGTGACGGAATGACGGTCGGAATAGTTGGACTGGGACTTATAGGCGGCTCGTTTGCGAAAGCCTACCACGAAGCGGGCGAAACAGTCCTCGCCTGCAACAGAACTGAAGACACGCTCAGATTCGCAATGCTCAGCGGCGCAGTCGACGGCGAGCTCACCGAGGAGAATATCGGAAGCTGCGATCTTGTCATCATCGCCGTGTTCCCCGAGGCTGCCGAAGCATTTTTAAGACGCATGGCTCCGCATATCGGCAAAAAGCCCGTCGTCATCGACGCATGCGGCACAAAGCGCAAGATCTGCTCCATGTGCTTCCCCATCGCCGAGGAATACGGCTTCACCTACCTCGGCGGTCACCCAATGGCGGGCACGCACAAATCGGGCTTCAAATACGCAAGGGCAAACCTTTTCCACAATGCGCCCATGGTCATCGTACCGCCGTCTTTTGACGATATTGAGTTATTAGACCGGGTCAAGACTCTGCTTGCGCCGGTGGGCTTCGGCTGCATCTCCGTGACCACCGCCGAAAAGCACGACGAGCTTATCGCCTTCACCTCGCAGATGCCGCACATCATCTCGAACGCCTACATCAAAAGCCCCACGGCGGCAGCTCACAAGGGCTTTTCCGCAGGCAGCTACAAGGATCTGACGAGAGTCGCATGGCTCAACCCCAAGCTTTGGGCGGAGCTGTTTTTGGAAAACCGTGACTGCATATTAAACGAACTCGACTGGTTCATTGCAGCGCTCGAGCAGTACCGTGACGCCGTCAAAAACGATGACTCTGAGACGCTTGAAAAGCTTCTTGACGACGGCAGGCGGCGCAAGGAGGAGGTCGACGGCAGATGATATCCATCCCCGTTTCCGCTTCAACTGATTATAATGTACTCATCGAGCGTGGGCTTATCGCTCGTGTCGGCGAAGAAACGGCAAAGCTCACCAAGCCCGCAAAGGCCGTTATCGTCAGCGGTCCGAACACCTACCCGATCTACGGTGAGACCGTCACGGCATCGCTTGAAGGTGCAGGCTTTGAGGTGCTGCACTTTATCCACCAAGGCGGCGAGCCGGCAAAGAGCCTTGAGACATACGGTAAGCTTCTTAACTTCCTGTGCGACAGTCATGTCAGCCGCTCGGATATACTCGTCGCCCTCGGCGGCGGCGTAACGGGCGACCTTGCGGGCTTTGCCGCTGCAACATATCTTCGAGGCATAAGCTTTGTGCAGATACCCACAACGCTGCTTGCGGCGGTCGACTCCTCCGTCGGCGGCAAGACTGCGATAAACCTAAACTCCGGCAAAAATCAGGCGGGCTGCTTTTATCAGCCCATTGCCGTTTTCTGCGACCCTGACACGCTCAAGACCCTGCCCGATGCCGACTACCGCTGCGGCTGCGCAGAGATAGTGAAGTACGGCGTTTTGGCCGGCGGCAAGCTGTTTGACACGGTGTCCTCCGGCGGCATCAAGGCCAATGAGGAAGCGGTCATAGCAAGCTGCGTGAGAATAAAAAGCCGCATTGTCAACGAGGATGAGTTTGACCGTGGCACGAGGATGCTTCTGAACCTCGGACACAGCATCGGTCACGCCGTTGAAAAATGCAGCGGCTACGCCGTGCACCACGGCGACGCAGTTGCCATCGGCATGGCTATGATAGTCCGAGCGGCGGCCGACAAGGGCTTTTGCGGCACAGACTGCCGTGATATAATTATAGATACACTTAAAAAATACGACCTGCCGACCGAGACGAGCTTCACGGCCGAGGAGCTGTTTGAAGTCTCGAAGGCTGACAAGAAAATTTCCGGCGGAAAAATGCATCTGATCGTGCCGGAGAAGATAGGCTCGTGCCGCATCGAGAGCGTTGACATTGACGCTCTGCGGGGCTGGCTTTAAGGAGTTAGTATGAACATCACCCTCAAAAACGGACAGCGCTGCGGCATGACTTCCGCCCCAAGCTCAAAATCGCACGCACAAAGACTTCTTATTTGCGCCGGACTGGGCGCAAGCGGCGTTACGCTCGACTGCGGCGATATATCCAAGGACATTGCAGCTGCGGTAAGCTGCGTGCAAACGCTGTGTGCCGATGTAACGGAGCTTCACGAGGGTGTTTTGCGTGTTGAGCCGTGCGCAAAGCCGAGCAAAGGGGTCAAGGTCCTGCACTGTGGTGAAAGCGGCTCGACCCTGCGTTTTCTCATCCCCGTGTGCGGCGCATTGGGCGAAAGCGTTGTGTTCAAAATGGAGGGCAGACTCTCAGAGCGTCCCCTTAGCCCGCTTGACGAGGTGCTGACCGAACACGGCATGACGCTTGAGCGCATCGGCACGGAGCTTCACTGCTCCGGCAAGCTCACGGGCGGAGAATTTGAGATAGCGGGCAATGTGTCCTCGCAGTTTATCTCGGGGCTTCTGTTTGCGCTTCCGCTTTTAAACACCGACAGCACACTCACCGTCACGGGAAAGCTCGAATCAAGCGCATACATCGCCATGACGGAAAATGCCCTGCGCCGGTCGGGCATCGAGTTTGCGAAAAATGATAATGTATATGCCATACCCGGCAATCAGCGCTACCGCCTGAATGAGGCTTGCACGGTCGAGGGCGACCTGTCGAATGCGGCGTTTTTCCTGTGCATGGGCGCTTTGTCCGACAAAGGCGTGACGGTGAAAAACATCCCTGAGCACACAAGTCAGGGCGACAAGAAAATTATCGACATTCTGCGCAGCTTTGGTGCGGATGTTGCGGTCAACGGCGACAGCGTCGCTGTCAAAAAGGGCAGGCTCACCGCCTGCACGGTTGACGCCTCCGAGATACCCGACCTCGTGCCGGTCGTGTCCGTTGTGGCGGCGGCCGCCGAGGGCGACACGCATATTATAAACGCCGCCAGAGTCAGGCTCAAGGAGTCAGACAGGCTAATGACCACGGCGACCCTGCTTTGCAGCTTGGGCGCTTCCGTTGAGGAGCTTCCCGACGGGCTGATCATTCACGGCGGAAGGCCGCTGCACGGCGGCACGATCGACAGCTTTAACGATCACCGCATCGCCATGTCGGCGGCGGTGGCGGCATGCATTTGCACCGAACCCGTCACGGTCACGGGCTGCGAGTGCGTGAACAAATCGTTCCCACGGTTTTGGGAAAATTTCAGCGGATTGGAGTGCGGACAATGAGCAGCAGCTTTAACGGAAATATCAGATTCACCATCTTCGGTCAGTCGCACTCCCCCGCCATCGGCGTGACGGTTGAGGGACTGCCCGCCGGTTTTGAGCCGGACATGAGCGAGCTTGCACGATTTATGCAGCGCAGAGCCCCCGGCCGCAGCGAATTTTCGACCCCGAGGAGCGAGGCCGACGCTCCCGAGTTTATCTCGGGTCTGTTTGACGGCAGACTCTGCGGAACTCCGCTCACGGCGATGATCAAAAACACGAACACCCGCTCGGGCGACTACTCCGAGCTTAAATATAAGCCCCGCCCGGGGCACGCCGACTTCACTGCCGGCGAAAGATACAACAACTCACAGGACTACACCGGCGGCGGACATTTTTCCGGTCGCCTCACCGCTCCGCTTTGCATAGTCGGCGGCCTGTGCCTGCAATTGCTCCGTGCCGAGGGCATCAGCGTTGTGACCCGTATTGCCGAGCTCGGCGGCATTGCCGATAAGGGCGAAATTTGCGCCACTGCCGACAAGCCCTTCCCCGTTGTCAACGACGAGTGCGGCGAGAAAATGAAGGCCGCAATTCTGAGTGCCAAAGAAAAAGGCGACTCCGTCGGCGGCGTTATCGAATGTGCGGTATCAGGCTGCCCCGCCGGTATCGGCGACCCGATGTTCGGCGGCATGGAAAACCGCATTTCCTCGCTGGTATTCGGCATACCGGCAATTAAGGGCATTGAGTTTGGCTCAGGCTTCGGCGCAGCAAAAATGCTCGGCAGCGAAAATAACGACCCCTTCGCCGTGGAAAACGGTAACATCATCACAAAAACCAACAACTGCGGCGGAATTCTCGGCGGCATAACGACCGGCATGCCCATCGTGTTCAGAGCGGCCGTGAAGCCCACGCCGTCCATTGCCCTCGAGCAGGACACCGTTGACCTGCGCACGATGGAGAACACGAAGCTCACCGTGCACGGCAGGCATGATCCCTGCATCGTGCCGAGAGCAGTGCCGTGCATTGAGGCAGCGGCCGCCATCGCAGTTTACGACGCATTGCTTGAAAAACGAAAGGACACAAAATGAATCTTGACGAGATAAGAACCGAGATAGACGCAGTTGACGACGAGCTGACCAAGCTTTTTGCCAAGCGCATGGAGCTTGCCGCCGAGGTTGCAGAGTATAAAAGAGAAAACGCAATGAACGTTTACGACCCTGCAAGGGAGCGCAAAAAGCTTGCCGACATTTCCGCAAAGCTCCCCGACGACCTCAAGGAGTACGGTTTTTCGCTGTATTCGCTCATTTTCGAGCTCAGCCGCAGCAGACAAAACAGACTTCTCGGCACACATTCGGCTATCTGCGATGAGATAGAAAGCGCCATCAAGAACACTCCGCAGCTTTTGCCGAACGCACCCTTGGTCGCCTGTCAGGGTGTTGAGGGCGCATATTCGCAGCTTGCCTGCGACAAGGTATTCACCAATCCGAACATTTTCTATTTCAAGAACTTTGAGGCCGTATTCACCGCAATTGAAAAGGGTCTGTGCCGCTACGGCGTGATCCCCCTCGAAAACAGCACCGCAGGCTCTGTCAACAAGGTGTACGACCTCATGATGAAGCACCGCTTCAGCATCATAAAGAGTGTGCGCATCAAGATAGACCACAACCTGCTCGCCCTCCCAGGCACGAAGCTTTCCGACATTAAGGAAATTTACTCCCACGAGCAGGCCATAAGCCAGTGCAGCGCATATCTCCAGTCGCTTACCGGCGTTAAGGTCATCGCCTGCGAGAACACCGCCGAGGCAGCAAGAATGGTCACCGAGTCCGGCAGGCACGATATCGCCGCCATCTCCAGCTTCTCCTGTGTTAAGCTCTACGGTCTTGAGTGCCTTGCCTCGTCCATTCAGGACAAGGGCAACAACTACACCCGCTTCATCTGCATCTCCAAGAACCTTGAAATTTACCCGGGCGCAAACCGCACCAGCCTCATGATGGTGCTGCCGCACACCCCCGGCTCACTGTACAAGGCGCTGTCGAGATTTTACGCTCTCGGAATCAATCTCAACAAGCTTGAAAGCCGTCCCCTGCCCGACCGTGACTTCGAGTTCATGTTCTACTTTGACCTCGATGTCCCCGTCTATTCGCCCAACTTCGTTCAGCTCATGGGCGAAATTCAGGACATTTGCGAGCAGTTCGAGTATCTGGGCAGCTACAGCGAGGTGATTTGATGCTAAAGTGCGGACTATTAGGCGAAAAGCTCGGCCACAGCTATTCGCCGCAGATACATTCCATGCTGGCCGATTACGAATACAAGCTGTTTGAAAAATCGCCCGAGGAGCTTGAAGATTTCCTCAAAAGCGGCGAATTTGACGGGCTGAATGTCACGATACCGTACAAAAAATCTGTCATGCCCTACTGTGCGGAGCTGTCGCCGACGGCAGCGCAGATAGGCAGCGTGAACACGATAGTCCGCCGCTCCGACGGAAGTCTCTACGGCGATAACACCGACGCTTTCGGCTTTGAAAACCTCATTGTGCACAACGGCATTGAGGTAAAGAGCAAAAAGGCGCTCGTTCTCGGAACGGGCGGCGCTTCCGTCACGGCTCAGGCGGTGCTTAAAAATCTCGGCGCAAGCGAGGTCGTTGTCATCTCCCGAAAGGGCGAGGACAACTACGAGAACATTGCAAAGCACGCCGATGCCGAAATAATCGCAAACACCACGCCCGTGGGCATGTACCCCAACAACGGAAAAGCCGCCGTTGATCTTACGCAGTTTCCCAAGCTCAGCGGCGTACTCGATGTTGTATATAATCCTGCACGGACAGCCCTGCTTTTGCAGGCGGAAAAGCTCTGCATCCCCTGCGCAGGCGGCCTGTATATGCTCGTTTCGCAGGCAAAGCGCAGCTGCGAGCTGTTCACGGGAAAGAGCATCCCCGACAGTGAGATAGACCGCATTGAGCGTGTTCTGTCACACCAGATGCAGAACATCGTCATCATCGGCATGCCCGGCAGCGGCAAGACCGCCGTCTCAACAATGCTCGCCGAAAGGCTCGGCAGAAAGATATTTGACACGGACATGATAGTTTCCGAAAAGGCGGGCATGACCATTCCCGAAATTTTCGCCGCCCAAGGCGAAGCCGGCTTCCGCAAGCTTGAGACCGAGGCCACCGCCGAGGTCGGCAAGCTCAGCGGCAACATCATCTCGACCGGCGGCGGCGTTGTCACGGTTGCGGATAATTACGAGCTTCTGCACCAAAACGGCGTCATCGTGTGGATAGAGCGTGACACAAATAAGCTTGCCCGTGACGGCAGACCCATTTCACTCAGCTCCGACCTAAACGAGCTTTACGCCGCAAGACTTCCGCTCTACGAGCGCTTTGCGGATATAAAAGCCGACAACAACGGCGATATTAACGACACGGTTAACGCTATCATGGAGATGATAAAATGAAGTTTTTAGTTATCAACGGCCCGAACCTCAACATGCTCGGTATAAGGGAGCCGGATATCTACGGCAGGCAGACCTACTCGGATCTTGAGAAGTTCGTTTCGGACGCATGCCGTGACGCCGGAGTTGAGTGTGAAATTTTCCAGTCAAACCACGAGGGCAGCATAGTCGACCGCATTCAGCAAGCCTTCGGCAATATCGACGGCATCGTAATTAACCCCGCAGCCTACACCCACACAAGCGTTGCCATTTTGGATGCGCTCAAGGCAGTGGCGATACCCGCCGTTGAGGTGCATCTGTCCGATGTCAGCCAGCGCGAGGCGTTCCGGCAGGTGTCATATGCGGGCATGGCCTGCATCAAAACCTACATGGGGCTCGGCTTCGAGGGCTACAGGCAGGCTGTAAATTATCTAAAAAACTATTTGGAGGGAAAAGCATGATACCGAAAAAGTATATCACTTGGGGCAGCTCCGGCGCTGTCATCCGTGAGCTTGCCGCCTACGGCGCAGAGCGTGCAAAGGTCGTCGGCCCCGAAAATGTCTATGATTTTACCATCGGCAGTCCGAGTATCGAGCCGCCCAAAGAGTTTTTGGATGCAGTCGAAAGACTCATGAAGACCGTCTCCCCCATTGAGCTTCACACCTACGCTCCGGCGGCAGGGCTCGAGAGCGTCAGAGCGGCGGTCGCAAAGTATCTGACCGAGAGCTTCGGCGTTGAGTATTCCCCCAACGACATTTACATGACCCACGGCGCATCATCGGCGCTGGCTATCATCCTCGCCGCTCTCATGTCCGAGGGTGAGGAAGCACTCGTGCTCGCACCGTACTTTCCCGAGTACAAGATCTATGTCGAGCAGGCCGGCGGCACGCTTATCGAAGTGCCCTGCGACGAGGATTTTCAGGTCGATCTTGCCGCATTGGAGGCAAAGCTCACCCCGAAAACGAGCGTAATCATCATAAATTCGCCGAACAACCCCTCCGGTGCGGTGCTCTCGCCCGACAGCGTGAAGGCTATCGCCGAGCTGCTTAACAAGAAGGCCGCCGAGTACGGTCACCCAATCTACATTGTCGCCGACGAGCCGTACCGTGAGCTGGTCTACGGCGATGTCGAGGTGCCGTTCATTCCGGCGTACTACGACAACACCGTGTATTGCTACTCGTTCAGCAAGTCGCTCTCACTCCCGGGCGAGCGCATAGGTTTTCTTTCTCTCTCGCCGAAGATGGCAGAGCACGACAACGCTTGGGCGGCGGTGTGCGGCGCCGGCAGGGCGCTGGGCTATGTCTGCGTTTCGACGATGTTCCAGCAGGCAGCGGCCGAGTGCCTCGGCGTGACGGCGGACATCTCGAAGTATGACGATAACCGCCAGCTTGCATACTCGGCGCTCAGTGACATGGGCTTTACCTGCGTCAAGCCCGACGGCGCATTTTACCTGTTCATCAAGGCTCCGGGCGGCGACTCGCAGGCGTTCTGCCGCAAGGCAATGGAAAAGGACATTCTCGTTGTTCCGGGCGACGCATTCGGCTGCCCCGGCTATGTCCGCCTTGCCTACTGCGTGCCGTTTGACCGCATCAAGCGTTCGCTCCCCGCATTCAGGGCACTGGCCGAAGAGTACGGACTATAAACAAGCGAAAAAATCCCCAATCTTAACGATTGGGGATTTTTTATTGCTCAGTGACGTTATAGCTCCGTGACTTTTGCAATGACCAATTGGCGGGCACCCTTAAAATCATACGAGCAGGTCGAAAGGCAAACGAATCGGTCGTCGGTTCCGAACTCGATATTCGTCTTAAACACCGAATCGGCCACTATCTTGTCCACAAATGCTTTCTTTTCCTCGTTTGTCTCTATCGGAGCGTAGATCTCCGAATCGGAACGCAGGAGGAAGCTCGACACGATATCAAGCCTGTAGTTTTTCTCCGGCGTGAGCAGGTACATCACCGGATGCTCTGCGTAATAGCCCTCTTCAAGGTAGCCCGGCAGCGTGCCGAACATGGTCTTGGACTTCATACGATGGCCGTAGATTATCGTGTTGAAGCCGCTTAGATCGGCGGCATCACGATAGTCCATGAACAGCGTGCCGTTTGTATTATAACTGCCGTCGGTGAGCCTGCGCAGGTAATACTGGTTGTCTTTTGACTGCACGACCGGGTAGTTTATCGGCGTGTCCTCACTGTACAGCCATGCTATGATGTCGGGATTTTCCGCCTGAAGCGCCGCAAAATCGACGCTAATCGGCGCTTTTTCGGCGGTATTCTGCTCGGTAACGGCAATATTTTTAAGCTTGTCAACTGCGTCGTCGCCTTTTTTCATTTCCGAATAATAGTCATACAGCTTGTATGCCGCAAAACAAAAGGCCGCAACGGACACGATGAGCACAATGGTTCTTATAACTTTTCGCATGGTTTATCGCCTTCCGAAACTTGATGCTATCAGTATAATACAAAAACCCGCTGCATTGCAACGGGTTTTTGCTATATCGGATTATTGCTCTTTCTTTTTCCTTGTTGCGATCAGGAACACGACCGCACCGGCGCAAACTGCGCATATGCCTGCGTACAGTGCAACAGGTGTATCATCGCCGGTCTTGGGGCCGGCGGGGTCGGTAGGCTCAACGGGAAGCTCCTCGACTGCAAATTCCCAGTCATTTCGCCGCTCACGCTCAGCCGATGTTTTTCTCTGCCGCTACATTATATAATATAGACATGTCATCGTCAATTGTCTTGACACATATCTTTACATTTTTGTTTTTTCGGCGGTGCGCCGCATATTCTTCCCAAAGCTGCAAACAATAGCACGGAAGAAGTATTCAGGCAAAGGAGAAATAAATATATGAAAGCAACCGGAATAGTCAGAAGGATAGACGATCTCGGCAGGGTCGTCATTCCTAAGGAGATCCGCCGCACAATGCGCATCCGCGAGGGCGACCCGTTGGAGATCTACACCGATAAGGACGGCGAGGTCATTTTCAAAAAATACTCCCCCATCGGCGAGCTGTCCGACTTTGCAGCGCAGATATGCGACAGCCTGCACAAATCCACCGACGCTATCGCCGCAGTCTGCGACCGGGACACGGTGATCGCAATTTCCGGTGGGGCTAAGCGTGAGCTTATGGATAAGCGCATCTCCGCAGGACTTGAGCACATCATGGAGGGGCGCAGCTCCTATCGCTTCAACGGCGGCAGCTGTATCCCGGTTTCCGACGGCGAGGAGAAATTCTGCGTGTCCGTCGCCGCACCGGTCGTATCCGAGGGCGATGTGATGGGCTGCGTGCTGTTTATCTGCCAGAACGGCGGCGGGGCGTGCTCGGACATAGAATTCACGCTTGCGCAGACGGTCGCCAGTTTTCTCGGCAAGCAGATGGAAAGCTGAAAAATGCGCTGATGTAACATGCATCAGCGCTTTTTCATTGAAAAATCAGCCATATTATGATAAAATGGCTCAAAAACAGAAAGGATAACATCATGCCAAACATAAAGGGAGAATCCGAACTTACTTTTTTTGAGGCGGCGAGCATTATCGTCGGCCACGGTGTCGGCGCAGGTATTTTGTCCGTGCCGTATCTTGCGGCGCACAACAGCTTCCGTGAGATGATATGGATACTGCTTTTCGGCTACATAGTCGCACTTGTCCTCCACTTCGTCATCGCCGAGCTTTCGTACAACAACAACGGTGCGCAGTTTATCTCCTGCTTCGATGCAGAGCTGTTCTCCGGCGTTATCAAGAAAATTTTCACCTGGGCGGCGTTCCTGCTGCTGGGTCTGTCCGTCATCGTCAATGTCAGCGCATTTCTGACAGGCGCCGCTGCGGTGTTCCGCTCGTGGTTCGGGCTGCCGGATATCGTCGGTATGCTCATCTTCTATGTCATCGGCGCAGGCGTTGTATTCGTCGGCATGAAGCTCGTCGGCATATGCGAAAAGATCGCCGTCGGCTCGATGGTCGGCGTTGTGGGCATACTGTTCGTTGCAACGCTGCTTAAAAAAACAAGCGCCTTCCCCACCGGCTGGCACGGACTTAATAACGCCTTGGCGCTGTTCGGCATGATAAGCTTCTCACTTTCGGCGGTCATGAGCACCCCGCAGGTGGTCAAGGGCTTAAACGGCAATGTCAAGCGCATCCGCGGCGCTATCGCAGCGGGGCTCGGCATTAACGCCTGCCTTATCCTGCTCATCACCACGATGACCCTGCTCGGTGCAGGCAAGGATATCACCGAGGACGGCGCACTTGTCGATCTGTCCCGCCACCTCGGCGGCTGGGTCAGCATCATCGGTTACATCTTCACGCTGCTGGCGCTCGCCACAAGCTTTTGGGCGAATACGCTCAACCTGCGTGATATCGTCGGCGAGCAGACCGGCTGGAGCAAGAATATAAGCTGGCTCGTTGCCTCCGCTCCCTGCCTTATCCTTGCGCTGCTCGGGCTGTCGAGCTTTGTCGGCTTCACCCGCTTTGCAAGCATTATCCAGGTCGTGACCGGTATCGGCATCATTGTTGCCTACAACCGCTCACGCCACCGCACGGGCGCTTCGCCCATCTGCGGCAAATTCGGCTCGCTGCCGTTCCAGATATTCATCGTTGTGTTCACGCTGCTGTCGAGCGTGGGTGCGCTGCTGCCGGTGACCTGATATGAACAAAGCGCTCATCATTGCGGCGGGAGCCGTGCCGGTCTACGCCGTTTTGGATATCTACCGCTTCGTGTTCTGGCGCAGCCGCTCAAGGCTCAGCACCCTGCTTCTGGACAAAAAGGGTCACGCCGAGGACTACTATGTGCGGCGTGACAGCGCTGCCGACAGACTGCGGGAGAAGATGCATGTACGCTACACCATAAGCTCCGACCGCGGCGAAACGCTTCAGGGCTTTTACTATCCCGCCGGCAAAAAGCCGGGCAAAAAGTTAGTGTTTATCGTACACGGCTACCACTCCGAGCACGCCGAGACCGCAGGTATGTTCTATGACCTGTACCACAGCCGGGGCTTTGATATCTTCACCTGCGACAACACCGCCTCCGGCGAAAGCGGCGGCAAGCTCTTCGGCTACAATGTGTTTGAAAGCGCCGACTGCCTTAAATGGCTCAACTTTCTGCGCTCTCAGTTCGGCGAGGATATTAAAGTCGTGCTGCACGGCTTTTCCCTCGGCGGCGCAACGGTTCTCAAGATGAGCGACCGCTGCCCGGACTGCGTGAAGTTTATCGTCTCCGACAGCGGCTTTATCGACGCCCGGGAGATACTGCGCTCGCAGCTCGGCCCGCTCTACGGGCTGATGGCGGGGCTGAACCGCATTGTCGCGGGCTACGACCTTGCCGAGACGGATGTGCGGGAAAACATTAAAAATTCGCCCCTGCCGTTTCTCATCGTGCACGGCAAGGACGACAAAACGGTGCCGTTTTCCATGGCGCCGAGGATATACGAGCTTTGCCCGAACGACAAGGACTTTCTGTTCACCGAGGGCGCAAAGCATATCGAGACGATGCACATCGCTCCCGAGGCGTATGCCCGGAAGCTCGACCGATTCATAAAGGAGTATTTGCAATGAAACTAACCTGGTACGGTCACGCCTGCTTTAAGCTTGAGACCGACTGCGGGAGCGTGGCGTTCGACCCCTACGCCCCGGGTTCCGTAAAGGGGCTGAAGCTGCCCGAAATCACGGCAGACGCCGTTGTTTGCAGCCACCGCCATTCCGACCACTGTTGCCCCGAGGCAGTCACGCTCACGGGCTTAAAGCCCGGCTTTGCGATGCGCAGCATCTACACCTTCCATGACGAGTCCATGGGCGCAAAGCGCGGGAATAATCTCACGACCGTCGTCACTGCCGAAGATCTCACCGTAGCCCACTGCGGCGATCTCGGCCACGAGCTGAACGCCGAAACTCTGCGCAGTCTCGGCAAGATCGACATACTGCTGATACCCGTCGGCGGCGTGTATACGCTCGATGCCAAGGCTGCAAAGCGGGTCTGCGAGCAGATAAAGCCCACAGTCATCATCCCCATGCATTACCGCTGCGGCAGCGTCGGCATACAATCTCTCGCCCCCGTCGACGAGTTTTTATCTCTGTTTGACGAGGCCGAAATAAACCGCCTGTCCTCAAACACCCTGACAGTAGAAAAGCCCCTTGCCCCATCGGTGACTGTGTTTGAGCTCCTTAAGTAATCGCTCACACTGCTGTATTATACTCTAAAAAATGAGGCTGTTTTAAAACAGTTAGAGACCACCGTAACTTTCAGTAAAATTACGGAGTACAGTCTCAACCCCTTGTTCCACACCTTTGACACCAACCACTGCAAAGCCATTCAAGCGGCAAATGGAGTTACGGACAATTTAACAGCGTTTTTCAAAAGGGCAATTACCCCAAACAAATAGCAAAAACGGAGTGCGATGCACTCCGTTTTCTCGTTATTTGTTCGACATTTTTTCAATATCCGCAAGGCGTCTTGCGTAGGCCGCCATGATGACGGGCTCGTACTTGAGCTCGGGGTTCTCGATGCCGAGGAGCTTCATGAGGTACTTGACAAAGCCGGGGTTCATGAGCAGGAACGGGCCGACTATCGCCGTGGAGAAGAAATTGTTTATCCGCACGCCCTCAAGCTTGCTTTTTGAATTTATGCCGGTGCCGTAGCTGACCGTGGCAAGAGCGTTTGCGGAGTTATCGCCGTAAAGCTGCGAAAACTCGGCCTTGAAGCCCACTAACTTCATACTCTCAAACTCGCACAGCACGGTGGAATTGTGCCGGTGCATCATGTCACGCTTGGCATATAGGTCAAAAATTTTAAGTCCCTCGATACGGCTGCCGTCCTCGTTTTCGATGTGATCGCAGAACACCTCACCGGCATTTGCGGTCATGAGAAACACCGTGCCGCCGGAAACAAGCTGCGCAATGCGCTCACGGTACGGCATTAGCCACGCTATCGCACGCTCCTGAGCACTCTCGGTCATTGCGCCCATGTAAATAAGCTGCACATCGCCGTTTACGAACTCCGGCGTATCGCCGAGCGATGTGTACACAAATTCCGCCTCGGGCAGGCACTCCTTGAGATAGCGGTGATTCCAGCAGTCGCCGAAAAGATTTGCCGCCTCGGGATAAAGGACTTCTATCTTCATTTTGCCGCCTCCCTCTTGTCGATCTCGGCCAGAACGCCGTCGCACACGAGCCTTGTCGTCTCGGGCGTGGTCAGATCGTGCAGGATAAACACCTTGTCGGTTCCGTCAAGCAGCAGCTGCGACGGTGCGTCAAGCTCGTTCTCCACGCAGCGTATCTTCTCCTCGGGTATGCCCGCCAGCAGCAGACGCAGGTGGTAGTCATGCACTCTCACGCCGCAGGCAACGACACGGCTTATGCTCTCGTCGTTTAGAAATTCAAAGTCTGCATCGTACACCCATGTGACTATCTCGGTCGTCTTTTTGTAGGTCTTATCGTCGAGCATGACGATGACCTCCTTTTGCCCGCTTTCCGAACGGATGTAGTCAAAAACTATCGAGCACGCCACGGGATTCTGACCCTTGGTCATGTTGGTCACGACCTCGACGCCGTTTTTCTCACGCTTGGTGTAACGGCTTTTCACGATACTCATGTGCTTAAAGCTCGCCGCTATCGCCTCGGCGGAAAGGCCGAAGGTGCGCAGCAGCGCAACGACCGTCACCTGATTGTAGGTGTTGAAAACGCTGTCGCTCATGAGAGGATAGGTCTCGTTTCCGTCGGGAGCCGCAACGGTGAATGTACCCGCCGCCCAATCGGGACTTGCGGTGTAGTCGGCCTCGGGCGAGGCAAAGCCGCAGCTTGTGCATCTCATCTTGCCGATGTGATGGTAGCGCACATACTCGTACTCGACCTTGCCGCCGCACTTGGGGCACGAGCGCATATCGTTTATGATGTTGACGCACTCGGTTCTGTCGGTGTCAAGGCGGGCAATGGAGAAATAGGTGCGCTTGTTGTTAGGCTTAAGCTGGCTGCTTATCGGGTCGTCGGCATTGAGTATCATATGCGTGTCGTCCGGCAGCGCACGCTCGATGATGGAGCTTATAAACTCGGCGTGGGCGTTGCGGCCTATCGAGTCACGGAACAGGTTCGTGCAAACGGCGTAATCGGGATGGATATAGGCGTATATCTTCAGCGAGCTGCGCTCGTCGACCTCGAACACGGCGAGCTGCTTTTTGACATGACCCAAAAGGTTTGCATCCCCCAGCAGCGAGCTTGCGATACCGGCGTCGATGTTCGAGCCTGCCTTGTTATTGAGCACATCGTAGCCGTTTTCCGTCAGCACATCGAGTATCATGTTGCAGCAGGTGGTCTTGCCGTTTGTGCCGGTGACAGTGATGATAGTCTTGGGCTTATCGATGCGGCCGAGAAAGTCCGGGCACAGCTTGATGGCGATCTTGCCGGGGAAATAGCTTGCATTCATGCCGAGCATCCTTTGCAGCAGCATCGCCGCCTTGCTGATCCATAGCGCTATATAAAATCTGAAGTTCTTTTTCATATCAAGCCTCTGTTAGAAGTAATATTGGTTATTATATCCCCTTTGGGCAGAGATTGTCCATATATTTTTATTTGACAGGGGTATTCGCATACGGTATGATATTAGAAAAAGTTTACGGAGGATAAATCATGGGTCTTGAATGGTATTGGTGGGTAGTCGTCGGCGTTGTGGTGCTTATCTGCATCATGGTCGTCATCGATGTGAGGACAAAGCGCGGCATAAAGGAAAAGAAAGCCGCCGAAAGAGCCGCAAGAAAAAAATCGGGAAACAAAAAGAAAAAGAATAAAAAGAAATGATAATTTTTTGCGAAAGTTATTGACAAGCAAAAAAAAATCTGTTATATTAACTGAGCCGTGGCCGAGTGGTTCAGTCGGTTAGAACGCCGGCCTGTCACGCCGGAGGTCGAGGGTTCAAGTCCCTTCTCGGTCGCCACTATGCCCCTTGTAATGAGGGGCATAATCTTTGCTGCTGTAGCTCAGTCGGTAGAGCGCATCCTTGGTAAGGATGAGGTCACCAGTTCGAATCTGGTCAGCAGCTCCAAAAAAGCCTGTGATCGCAACGATTACAGGCTTTTTTGTTTTATCCATTATTCCCCGATTACGTCTGTGATAAAGGCTCCCCTATGCAGTTTTCTGCATAGGGGAGCCTGTGCTTATTTAGTTGCTTTGATGCTGACGGCGGCGCTCTGTGCGGAGTTTGCGTTGGAGTTTGATGCGCAGACCGCTTTCACCTTGTAGTAGTATTTGGTGTTTTTCTTTGCGCTGCGGTTGGTGTAGCTAAGATTTACGGTCGCATCCCAGTAGCTGAAATTCTTGCCGTCAGTTGAGCGGTAGATGTAATACTTATCCGCTCCTGTTACCTTGCTCCAGCTGATCTTCGGCTTGCCGTTCGAGGTCGTGATGCTGACACTCGGCTTTGCAAGCGAGGTCAGCAGGCTCTTGGTATTGCTGTATGCAGAGGCGACATTCTTGCCGTTTACGACCGCAACGGCTTTCACACGGTAGTAATACTTAGTGCCGGATGCTGCGCCGGAGTTGGTGTAGCTGGTCTTGGTGGTGCTGTCAAAATACTTGAAATTCTTGCCGTCGGTCGAACGGTATATCCAGTACTTCGTTGCGCCCGAAACGGCTTTCCACTTGAGCTGTGGCTTGCCGTTTACTCGGTAGATGCTGATGTTGACAGCTGCGGGGCGGCACTGTATGCTCACTACGGAGCTCAGGTCGGACGATGCACCGTTTGTGCCGATTGCCTTTACCTTATAGTAGTAGGTCGTGCCGATATCGGTTGACTTATTGGTATAGCTTGTCTTGGTCGTGCTGTCGTAAGGCTTAAAGGTCTTACCGTCTGTCGAGCGATACACCAAATACTTTGCCGCACCGTCGACTGCGTCCCAGTAGATTTTCGGGTGGCCGGAAGCGGTTGTTATCTTAAGTTCGGGGGAAGCGGGCTTGAAGCTTGCGTCAAATGCGCCGCAGCGGGTGCACTTGCCGTTCTTGAAGTTGTGGCCGAGGGGCTGCACGAGGCTGTCCCTGTAGCTGCTACCACAGGCGGAACACTTATGCTCGGTGTAGCCGCCGGTTAGGCAGGTAGGCTCAACAACTTTGTCGACATAGGTATGTGCCTTAAGCTCGTCATCCTTGTAATCTTTCTTTTCTGCTCCGCACTTGCACTTGAGCAGATCATAGCCATGCTCGGAGCAGGTCGAGGCGACCGTCTTTTCCACTTTATAATCATGCCCTCTGGAAGGAATATATTCGGTTTTTTCATAGCCGCAGGGACATAGATACTCTATCCGACCCGACAGCACGCAGGTAGGCTCGACTACATTAATGGGGACATAGTGACCTTCAAACGAGTCGCAATTATAGTGCAGCTTCACTGTTTGATTTCCCGGCATCTCATAGCCCGTTGTCTCCCACGCTTCCTTTGTGCCGCCGTAGGCAATGTCTGCAAGCTTGTCACAATGGGAAAATGCGGTGTAGTCGATCTTTGTCACACTTTTGGGAATGGTGACACGCTCAAGGTCATGGCAAAAGGCGAATGTCCTTTCACCTATTTCCGTCATGCTCCTTGAAAGCACTACGCTTGTGAGCTTGTCGCAGTCGTAGAACGCATGGTCGCCGAGCTTCTCCACACTGTCGGGAAGCGTGATGCTCACAAGCTTTCTGCAGTTAAGAAATGCGCTTCCACCGATACTCTCCACACTGCTCGGAATTGTTACCTTTGTTATATTCGGGTATCCATCAGTTGCATAAAACGCTTCGCTCCCAATGCTCGTAACGCCGTCCTCAATGACAACGCTCTTTATTTTGTATATATCCCGAATCCAAGGTGCCGCTTTTTTGTATTCGCTATAATCGTAATCGTCCATTTTGCCAGTACCCGAAATTGTGAGCGTGCCGTCACCATCCAGCGTCCATGTGAGGTTATCTCCGCAGGTGCCGCTCTTGGTCTCGTCCGCCATTGCGCCCATGGGCAGCAGGCTGAATATCAGACAAAATGCAAGAAATATACTTAAAATTTTCTTTTTCATTTTTCCTCCTATCATTTATCGTTGTTTATATTTTACTGTTTTTGTATTATACCAAGCCGGCTTGTTTTTTTCAATGGCATAAATGTAAACAATGCGCTGAAATGCAGGTCGGATTTTTAGCTGTTATCACAGTGAATTGTCAAACTAAGTGCAACAAGTACACATTCTCTTTTTCCGTTGCACTTGACTGTATATTCACCGGGACGGAAAACGCCCCTGCGCAAAATGCGCAGGGGCGTTGGGGCATGTATTCATCTGTCAAGCGAAATGTCGCCGCCGGTCTCGATGGTCTTGCCGTCGAGCAGCAGCATCTTCTCCGCAAAAAGTCTCGAAAATCCGCTTATCACCGCCGCCGCCGTGATGAGATCCTCGGCATTCTCGGTAGAGATGTCGGTCGTCTCCTCGCGGTCGAGAATGTCCGCCGCCGCAAGGCGCACCTGATTTGTGAAATACGCCGCCGCACGGCTGTGCTGCCTGGCGTAGGAGTTGTATACATCCCGCAGCTCGTCCTCGGACAGCCCCATGGGTATCATCGTCTGCAAGGTGGGAATACTAAGACAGTGCTTGAGCGAACAGATCATGATAAGGTACGCAATGTGCGTGCGGTAGTAGCGCTTTTTTATCGGCTCGGGCATGATCTTTTTGCGGACATAATTATTCACCGTCGCCGCCGAAATAAACTGCTCCTCCTTGAGCTCCGGCGGCAGGTAGTCCAGATAGCCCTTGAGCAGCGTCACTATCTGCTCCATGTAAAGCCCGATGTCCGGGATGTCCTCCCACATCGGCAGCCGGTAGTTATTCAGATACTTCTCCCATCTGCGCAGCTTGGCAGCAACGAGAGCCTTGTCCAATGTCATCAAAACCACTCCTATTTCTTTCGCCTGCTATTTTAGCACACAACTAATTCGGCAGTCAATGACAAGTTTAACTTTTTGGACTTGACATAATCTTAGTACCGTGATAATCTAATCTGGCAGATTAGATTGCACAATAAGGAGTTACTATGAGTTACCGCATTTTTACCGATACATCCGCAAACCTGTCCACAGACACGACCGAGGCGCTCGGCATCACCGTCGTCCCGCTGTCGTATATCCTCAACGGCGAGGAGCGTATGTGCACCGACACCCGCAAATTTGACGGCGCCGGCTACTACGGTGCGATAAGAAAGCACGCAAGCGTCAACACCTCGCAGGTCAACCCCTACAGATTTGAGGAGTACATGGAGCCCGCCCTGCAGGCCGGTGACGACATTTTGTATGTCGGTATGTCCTCGGGCATCAGCGGCTCGTTCGCTTCGGCGAAAATGGCCATCGAGCAGCTCAAGGCAAAGTACCCCGAGAGGGATCTGCGTGCCGTAGACACGCTCAGCGCCTCGCTCGCCGAGGGTATAGTCGTGCTCAAGGCGGTCGAGTATGTCAATGCGGGCATGGATATTGACGAGATAGAGCGCAAGCTCAATGAGCTGAGCTACAGCATCTGCCAGATATTCATGGTCGACGACCTTATGCACCTCAGGCGCACCGGCAGGCTCTCGAACGCCGTTGCGCTGGCAGGCTCGGTTTTGCAGATAAAGCCGCTGCTCATCGGCGACGAGCAGGGCAAGATAGTCTGCATCAAAAAAGAGCGCGGCAGACGCAGAGCCATCGAGGGGCTCGCCAAGGTGTACGAGAAGTATGTTGAAAACGCCGGCGAGAATATCGTCGGGATCGCCCACGCCGACTGTGCCGAGGATGCCGAGCATCTGGCCGCACGCCTGCGTGAGATCGCTCCGCCCAAGGACATTATCATCGAGTGCTACGAGCCCGTGACCGGCGCCCATGTCGGTCCGGACACCCTCGCCCTCTTCTTTGTCGGCAAGCCCGGCTTCCGCTCCGACAGATAAAATTCACCCACACAATATACAATATACAAAAACTCCGGCAGTGCAAAATGAAGTGAACCCCAAAAGTTAGACAAAATATTTATTAAGCGACCTGAAGGGTCT
>ENA-ORNQ01000735-ORNQ01000735.1-human-gut-metagenome-genome-assembly--contig:-NODE-735-length-30529-cov-4.794218_pt1 | contig 30529 bp, 46 predicted proteins | sample MGYA00242116_ERZ509024 | MGnify/ENA primary metagenome ERZ509024 (study PRJEB26280, sample SAMEA2338697) | human gut metagenome | biome: human gut; feature: human-associated habitat; material: faeces...
GATTCCATTTTGATGCAGGGTGCTGTAATCAAGAAGGGAACAAAGATTTACAAGTCAATCATCGCACAGGATGCAGTTGGCGGTCAGCGTCTCGGTATCACCGCTGGCGGCGGTGCCCAGCACGACCAGCTTGTTGTCACCGGCAGTGCCGGTAGACTTTGCCAGCACCGTGCCACGGGTCAGCTTCAGGGTGCCGCTGGATGCTTTGCGGATCACACCAGCACCAATGACGATGTGCGGGTCGATGGCGGTCACGAGGCCGTCAACCTCGACCTCGCCCAGCTTCTTGCTCAGTTCCTTTTCAGCCATTGTTCTTGCCCTCCTTGTTGGTTTCGGGGTGCAGAAGCGCTTTCACGCTCTGGCGGGCTGCTGCCATCTTCTCGGCAGGGGTCAGCTCGGCGGGGGTGCCCTCCGGGCTGCCCTCGGCGCTTTCGCCGGGTACAGCGCTCACGCTCTGGGTGCCGCTCTGCTGGTTGTCAATGCCCAGCGCGGTCAGGAAATCGCGGCCCTGCTGGGTGGCCTGCTTCGCTGCACGGAACGCCAGTTCACGGGCATCACAGGCGGTTGCGCCATACTTGGCCTCGTGGACCATCTCGGCGTTGAACAGGCCTGCGATCTGGTCGATCTCTTCCAGCCGGTGGCGTTCAGCGCTTACGGCGGCATCGACTGCGGCCTGCGGGTTCTCCACGGCGGGCGTGGGGGTCTGGGCACCATTGGTTTCTTTTGCCATAGGGGTTTGTCCTCCTTCGTTGGTGTTGGCGGGTTCTACCGCCGTTTTTGTATTTGCAGCAGCGGTCGCCACGGGGGCGGGCGCTTTTGCCAAAGGGATATTGTCGGGCAGCTTCACGCCGGGCATCAGCCGCAGCGCGTGGCCCTTGCAGGAAATCGTCTGGCTGTCGGCGCTGGCGGAAATCTCCAGCGGCTCGGCATCGTCCAGCAGTTCATCGGCAAAGCCTTTCTCCACGGCCTCTTTGCCGGTCATGTAGGTAGTGTCTGCCATCATGTGCAGCAGCACTGTCTCGGAGAGCCCGGTCTTGCGCTTGTAGATGCTGACCTGCGACTTGTCCCAGGCATCGTTGACATCGGCGGCCTTGCGCAGATCCTCGGCATTGTACGCGCCCCAGATGAACGACCAACACTTGTGGATCATCACAAGGCTTGAGGGATTCACTTTGACCGTGTCGCAGGCGCACATGATAAGACTGCCGCCGCTCATGGCAACACCATCCACAATGCAGGTCAGCTTTGCACCTTTGGCAGCCAAATCCCGCAGCTTGTTGTGGACCAGGATAGATACCCCGGCATTGCCGCCCAAGCTGTCCATGTGGATGGTAATATTGTCGCACCCGGAAATTCTGTTCAGATCGTCCAGAAATTCGCTCTCAATGATGTACTGGCCGGGGATGGGTTCACCCGTCCCCCAGTCCACGGGCTGTTCCTCGACAATCTCGCCGTACATGGTAATATCGGCGCTCTGGCCGTCCGTGGTTGCCATAGCGTAGCACGGGCGCTGGATGCTCACGGCGGCGGGCAGATTACTCCTCGCCGCCACCGGGATTTTGCTGGCCTTCGCCATCTTCGTCTCCTCCTTCAATCATGCTTTTGGTGGTTTCTTCCACTTTTTCTACGCCGGCAGCTTTCAGCATTTCATTCTCACGCTTCAGCTGCTCAACATTTTCCTCCCAGTCACCGCCGCCCAGTTCGCGGGCAACCTGCTCATGGGTACGGAAACCGTGATGTACTTGCAGGATAGCGGCTTCGACCTCTTTCTTGGGGTCAAGCGTACCCTGCACAGGGCCGATCCACCGTGCCCCGCACCATGCAGCGCGGAGCAACGGGTCATCAAAAAAGCCCGGCGCTTTGATACGCCCACGGGCTACGGCCTCGGCCAACCAGAGTTCATACACTGGCTGGCAAAAGCCGTCCACCAGCCAGACCCGGCGCATCTTGTACGCCTCCCACGCTTCCAGCAGTGCGCCGCGGCTGGCGGAATAATTGCTGTTGAACTCTTTCAGCAGCACCTCGTAGGGCTGCTCAAGGCCGCTGCCCACCATCTTGCACATGGTTTTTACGAATGTATCAAACCCGGCTGTCGGTACATTGGGGCTGCCAAACTTGATATCCTCGTCCGGGCCGAGGTGATAAACCTGACCGGGCCCCATCTCGTACTCATTGTCGCTGTGGCTGATGTTGTCAGTGTCGGGGTTCTCCACAGGCACACCGGCAATATCGCCGCCGCCCACCTCATTTGTGGGGATAGCGGTCTTGTCGGTGTTGGTCACGATCCACGCGGTAAAGAAGCTCTGCACCAGTGCGGCCATCAGTTCGGATTCCGTGTAGCGCCGCAGCTGGAGCAGCATTTCAATGACCGGGGCCAGATACGGCACGCCGCGGTACTGGTCCGGGCGTTCGCTGTCCATGATGTGCAGGATGTTCGGCAGGCCGGTCTGCCTGCCCACAGCCTCAATGCGCTGCCACTTGGTCTGCTCCTGCGAAATCTCGCGGGGGTAGGTGTTGCGCACCCAGTAGGCCACGGCAAGGCCGCTGCCGTCTACCTCCACGCCGTCATAGATTTTGTTGCCGTTGTTGGTGTTCTTGCCCTCGGTGATGTTCGCCCAACGGTTCATGACATCGCCGCAGGTGTCCGGGGTGCTGACGCGGTCAGCCTCCACCAGATGCAGCCGCAGCGTGTAGGGGTTCAGCTTTGTGGTCTGCTGCGCCCGCTTGATAAGGGCGAACACATCACCGCTCATCAGCCAGCTTTTCAAGGCCAGCTGCTGCAATCCGTAAAAGTTGTTCATGCCAAGCGCGTCACAGTTGCGGCGGTTCTCCGCCCACAATCGGAACTCGGCCTCCGTCTGGCTCTGCCACTTTTTGGCTGTTTCCGGGGTCAGTCCCAGCACATCGCGGTCAATGGCCGTTTTCAGCGTCAGGCCGGTGCCCACAACCTTGGTGCGGTTCGTGTTGATGGCGCTTGCCGCAATGGGGCTGCTCATATACAGCATGCGGCTGCGCTGGCGCAGTGTGGCGTTATTCTGGTTTATATCTTGGCTCGGCGAATTGCTGTCGGGCCTAAAACTGCGCGTGGCCCGCCGTGTAAGGCTGCCGCCGGCGTTGCTGTATCCGCTTGCCTGCGGTGCGCTGGGCTTTCTCATGTTGCTCAAGTACAATCGCCTCCGTAATTTTCAAACTAAGCGGGCAGATGGAAAAGAAAAGGAGTAGTGAAAGAAACCATCGCCCGCGGTAAAGGCCGCCGTTATAGCTTGGGGAGCGGCCAGTACCCAAAGTAGGGTGTCACCAATCGCGCGGGATCACGCCGAACGCCTTGCGGGCGCTCTGGCCGTTCAGCAGCGCGGTCAGTTCCTCGACTTTCCGCTCGGCATCTTCAATTTCATCGCTGAGCGTGTCAAGGTCGAATCTGGTGAGTTCGCGGTCATCCAGCCGGTAGCTTTTTGCGCGGCTGTTTACAAGCGCATTGTAGGCGGCATACAGGTTATCCAGCCTTTCGGTGTGGAATTTCAGCCGCTTTTCAATCATCGTTCTGTCCATAATGACCCTCACCATTCATCATAGTATTTGGAAAGCCCGCGCCGTTTCGGCTGCGGGCTTTTGGTTTGCGGTACTTCCAGCGCGGCAGGTGCATCTACCGCCACGCCGCGGGCGCGTTTCAGTGCCCGGTCAATGCCGTCAAGGTCGCACGGCAGCGCCTTGAACGCCGCCATTGCATAGTTGCAGCAGTCCAGCGCCTCGTTTCGCTCGTGGCCGGGAATTTTTTCCCATTGCCACGGCTGGCGCTTGTCCTTTTTGTACACAAGATGCTCCGACAGCAGGCCGTTGAAATAGCCGATGCCGTAGTCATCCCGCTTCGGGAAGTGGCAGTATTTCGGCCCAACCGTGCCGACTCGCAGATTATCCATAATGATTTGCTTTCCGGCATCAACGCCGATCTGGTACTGCCAGCAGGTGCCCACATGGGTGCCGTTCACCACGATTTTAACCTGCTTGGGCGGCCCGGTGTAGGGCCTGTCCGGGCCTGCAAAGCCTTTGATGCAGAACACCTTGCGGCCTATGCGTTCCCGGCAGCGCTGGCGCACCTCTTGGGTAAAATGGCCGCCTTCATCAACGAAGGACATTGAAACGCGCAGCTTGATTCCGTCTTTGAACTGAAAATAGCGGTTAAAGACCAGATTGTCCAACTGCTCCCATGTGGCATCGTCATCGGGTCGCCCCATCACAATACCTTTTTCGATGCCCCATGTCTCGTTGAAGTGGCCGTGGCCTTTGATTTCGTACTCCATACGGTCATCCTGTGTGTCAATGCCGGCAGTCAGTACAAGCACACCATCTGGCAGCTCGGCCTCGTATTCCTCACGGCGGCCCAGCAGCGTGTCCTCGTCCTGTATGTCGCCGCGGTTTTCCCACAGCTTGCCAAAACAGGTGTTGTACACGACCTGCATCTTGGCTGTATCGCCAATGGCTTCAAGGAATTTCAGCACGATAGACTTCCATGTAGCCCACTGGCTCACAAAGGCATTCAGCCAAAAGCTGCGGATGCCGTTGTCGTAGGCGGCAGGGTTGTCCGCAACCCACTTGGCCGGAGCGCGTTTCATGGTGTATTCATCACTGATGCACCCGCATCCGGGGCAGACATACCAGACATTTCCGACCTTGTAGGTTTTCTCATTGTTCACGATACCGGTTTCTGATTCATAGCGTATGTCTTCCCACTGGATTTCGTGGTACTCCCTGCAATGCGGGCAGCGGCTCATCCAGCGCTCCATAGTGCCTTTGGCATAGCTTTTTGCGATAACGCTGGAGCCCTTGACGGTGGGGGTCGAAACCTCAACAGCCTTGGCATTGTAGAATGTGGTCTGTCGGGCCATAGCCAGCCCCCACGGGTCACCTTCGATGCCTGCGCTGGCCGCCCAGCGGTCTCGTTCGTCACCGAACACATACCGTATAGGCTTCGATGCCAGCGCGTGGGCCTCGGTAGACCCGCACATCGTCAGGATGCCGCCGGGGTAGCTTTTTTGCAAGATCGTGTTGGAGCTGTCGCGGCTCTTGGGGTCAGCCACTCGCCGCCGCAGGGTCGGGCAGTCGCGTATCATGGGGGCAATGCGCAGCTTGCTGTACTCCTTGGCGTCCACAGTCGTTGGCTGGATGAACAGGATGCTGCCGGGGTCACAGTCAATGATGTAGCCCATGCAGTTGTTCATCAGTTCGGATTTGCCGACCTGCGAGGCGGCCACCATCACAAGGTGGTGGATTTTCGGGTCGCAAAAGGCGTTCATCGGTTCTCGCAGGTATGGGGTGCGGCTCGTGCGCCATGTGCCGACCTCGGCGCTGGATTCACTGGACAGCTTGCGGTGCTTTTCAGCCCACTCGGTAACGGTCACATCCTCCGGGGGCTTCATGCCGTCCAGCACCTTGGCAAGTACGGTGTTCAGCCTCTTGATGTCGGCGGCGCTACTCATCGTCATCCTCGTGGTCTTTTTCGCCCCAAGACATCCGCTCCCGCACCCGTGCCTCATAGGCTTTCGGGTCATAGCGGTACTGCGCCAACTGGGCGCACAGGATATTGACCTCTTTGCGCAGGTACTCGGCTTCTTTAGCGGCGTCCGTTATGGCAGCGGCATCAATCGCCACGCGGCCCGGGAAAGCCATCAGCGCACCGCGTATCGTATAGATAAGGTCGGCGGTCATGGCGGCCACGTCCTCGCTGCGGTGCATCTGGCCGGACAGTTCGTCCGCCTGTGCCTTTGCAATTTTTGCTTTTGACAGCTTCAGCGTGGCCTCGGCCTTGCGCTTCGCGCTTTCCAGTTTTTTATCCTCCTCGGTCATGGCATCCCGCCCAAGAAAACGGATATAGGCCTGCACCGCCGCGCCGAGCTCAAATTTTCCGCGCTCTACGGTGTCCAATATGCCGTCCTGGGCCAGCTGCTGCACCCGTCTGGCGCTGATTCCAAGCACAGCGGCAAGCTCAGTCGTGGCAACATTTTTGTCCGCAACTTTTTCTCTCGCAGCCATCTCAAAATCAACTCCTTTCTGCGTGTACAAAGTGGATAAAATCAGTAAAAGTCGTATTACAAACCGTAGCGAAATCCCAGAAAATCGCCCCACTAACTAAGCGCCTTTTGGGCTCGTCGGCCCCGCTCAGGCCGGGGTCGGGGTCTCACAGTACCTTTTGCCCGGCCAGGCTACCGCTTGATGCTCCAGCCATCCAGAAATGAGCGAGAATCGCGCGAAAAACGAGCGGCAGAACGCACGCTCGTTTACACGGATTCACACGCCGTGCAATTATCGTGCGAACAACTTACACGCAACTCACACGCTGCGAATGACCCGCGCCTTGGAGTAAACCGGATGATCTTTCGTCATAAGCTCCAAGAACTCATCCCGGGTAAAGCCAGACAGGCGGAAGACTTCTTCGGGCTTCATGCCCAGCTGCTTGCCGATCTCTTCCACGGTCTTGCCTTCGTCCATCAGCTTCTTTACGATAGCTTTCATGGGCTCCAGCAGGTGCGTACCACGGGCACGGTTGTGGGTGATGGTGCCGTACACATCCGCGCTCTCGTCACCGTGATGGTCTACGATAACACAGGGTACTTTGCCGCCCAGCTTTGTGCGCAGGGGTTCGCGGCCCGATACCGTCCAGCGGTGGAAGCCGTCGATTATTGTATAGTCAGGCCGCACCACAATAGGCAGCGTCCAGCCGTTGGTGAGGATGGATTGTACCAGCAGTTTGAGGTTTTCCTCGCTTACTTTGTTGGGGTTGTAGTCGTTGGCATGGAGCTTGTCGCGGTCCACCCATTGCAGGGATGCCAACGGTGCGAATAAATCAATGCTGTTGTTTTCCACGTTGGGCCTCCTTGATCATCATATTGTGGTCGTTGTAGATTTCCGTCCAAAGTATTCGCAGCACACGCATTTTAGGGTCGCCGTAAAGCAGGCCCTCGTACATGGTCTTGTAGTGCTTGTCCATGGCGATGCCGTAGGTCTTGATAAACATTCCGCGCCACATATCAAGGTGGGCTTTTGTGTCCTTGGCGATGGTGTATTTCTCCGGGTGCAGGAACAGGATGTCTTTGCACAGGGCTTTGTAGTCTTTTTTCTCTGTGCCGGCTTCAAGGTCACGGCGCTTCTTGGTAGAGCGGCGGAACATTTCGCTATCCCAGTACAGCAGTACAAGGTAGGCGTTCGGCTCGCGTTTCTGGATTCTATCCCACAGGTCGGCATCTGTTTCAGCTACCCAGCGCAAACCCTGTGTGCTGCAATCTCCGAAGAAAGCGCACAGGCGCAGGGCGTTCTTTCTGACGCCGGCCTCGTATAGCCGCATATAGATTTCAGGGAATTCAAGATTCCGCTGCTTGATGTAAAGCCAAACATCGGAATCGCGCCAATCGTAGATGGGGTAAAATTTCCCGCCGCGCACAATGCGCTCCATTTTGGCGTTGGCAATGCACTTTAGGCGGGTCAGGCTTTCTGCTGTGCGCAGGCCGACAAGCTGGATGCCGTCAGCAAACGCTTTTCCGCAGAATGTCTGGTAGTTCATTTCTCCGGGGTAGTGCAGGTAGGGGCTGTACATGATGGCAAAGTCTGGCGGCTTGCGCATCCAGACATCTTCCTTGCCCGGCTCCCATGTTATCCATGATTCCGAGCTTGAAAGATGGTCGATGACCGACACCTGCTTGAACGGCAGGCAAAACCACAGGAATTTTGCGCCAACTGACAGGAAGTTGCGCCGCCAGCGGTGTGCCGCTTCGACCATGGAGGGATACAAGCCCTCCTCGTCAATAAAGGTCACCGTCAGCTTTGTGCCGTCAATCTCACCGGCGCGGATCAGGTCGTAGACGATGCTCGCCATGCACAGACTGTCTTTGCCGGAGGAAAAGCTGAGATAGATTTTGCAGTCGTTCTTGAACACGTTCCGCACGCGGGTTATGGCCGCGTCCAGCACATTCATGCTGCCCTCAACCACTTTTATAGGCATATCCGCTCACCACACTTCGGGCAGATGATATATCTGCGCCCGTCATCGCCGCTCTGGGGCGGCTGTGCGGGGCTGTCCTGCGGGGTATATGTCGATACCCCTGCATTATCGGAGACGGCAGCGGGTGTCTGCGCGGCGGGCTGAGCAGGTGCAGACGGTGTTTCGTCCGCGGGCGGTGCCACGGGATAGCTGGGCGCGTCCGCATACGGAATGTGTTCCTCCACCGGGCGGCGATTCATGTTCGCCACTTCGGTGTCGGGGAACGAGCCGTAATCGTTCACGATCTCGTCAGCCTCCTCGATGGTGGAATCCAGCATCTTCAAGAGGTCTGCATCCCAACCGGGCACATCCGTGTCGCCGTCCAGTTCCTTCACCAGCTGCTCGATGGCATCAGTGTCGGTAAAGCCAAGTTCATAGACCTTGTTGTCGGCCATCATCAGCTTTTTCTTCTGCACATCGGTCAGCCCGGTCACAACATAGCAGTCGCAGGTTTCACGGCCCATGCGGGTCAGGGCTTCAAACAGGCCATTGCCCGCGATGATCTCTCCGTGCTCGTCCACGACCAGCGGTTTAATTTGTCCGAACATTTCAATACTGCGGACATACTCGGTGATCTGCTTGTCGGAGTGGCGGCGGATGTTGTGCGCGGGCTTGCGCAGGTCGGCCAGCTTCTTTACCGTGATTTTCATTGCGCAGCCTCCTTTTTGTCGGAGGTGAGATTCACTGCGATTGAAATCACGATAGCAACCAGCACCACATAGATGCGGATGGTGCTCATGAGCTGCCAGATGCCCATAACGCCCAGCGGAATAAGAATCTGCCACGATGCAACCGTAAAGACATCCAGCGCAAAACCGATTTTTTTACCAAATACCAGATATTCGCAATACAGATAGGTGGACAAAGAGGAAATCGCAATGACCGTAATCAGGATGGCTTTCATCACATTCAACACGGGGCTGAATTGCACCCATGTCAGCAGCGCTGCCAGCACCATGTAGATGCCGAACATCAGCCCCGCCCAGACAAAGGACATTTTGATGTTGCTGCGGCGCGTGCCGTCCGCGTTGCTGTCGTTATATTCGTACAGCGAGTAGTAATACGGGCAGGCAAACGGGCCAGGCAGCAGGAGCAGACCGTTGTAAACGCCCGCCTTGATGCCGGCAGCATTTGTGCCCATATCAATGCTGGCAAACGCGCCGCGTGTGTAAATCAACGCGGCAACGACCACAACACCCAGCAGCCCATACACGACCACCCACGAGAATCCATCGGACAGCACATTCCGAATCATGCCGTCTTTCAGCAGCATAATAAGAAAAACGGCGCAGGTTATATACACAATAACCATACCGCCGCTTGTACCTATTGGTGTGTCTCCGAAGATCTCATAGATGCCCGACATCTGCGTCCATGTCTGGAACAGCGTCAGCAGGCCGATGAAGTAGAACATGACCTTGCTCTGCATGATGCGCCTGATGGATGGGACGCGGTCAACGAACAGGCCGAACAGGATACAGGCCAGCGAGTTGAACACAGCCCAGATGATAGCCGGTACTGCGCCGTAGTTCAGCGCAATGGTGCGGAAGTTCATCAAAGAGCCGACACCCGCCCATGATGCCACGATGGAGCAGGCATAGAACAGGGTCGGTCTTTCCCGGAATTTATTTCTGATTTTCTGATACATAAGGTGTTTCTCCTTTGCTTATCTCCGAAGCATGGCGAACTGCCCCGGATGATGTTTCCGCTATTCTTGTCGGGAACATAACCAACACCCGGCGTAAAGGAGAAACGCCGGACGGTCTGCAAACATCAACCTCCTTGCATAAAAATTGGCGGCCACCGTTTGACGGGTGGTCGCCTTGGTTCTTGATTGAATTTTACGAGTATAACAATATCATCCTTTAAGCGCAGTTGCAAGCAGCGCAGGGCTACTCACCGCCGCAACCATCGGGAGAAGCCCCTAAGTATCGGTAGCACACCGACTTCACGCCGTTCTCGGTATTCCGCCCGCCGATGACCTGTGCAACTTCGGCCCATGTCAGGCAGCCGATAAACCGCATGCGGAAAATCTGCCGCGTCTGGTCGTTTTCAATGGTCGAGATCCACGCCGAGATTTTACCTTCCTGCTGGGCGATCTGCTCTTTCAGATAGGAAATGCGTTCCTCCATGTCCACAATGGCAATGGCGAGTGCGCCGACCTTATCGCTTACACCGGGTGCGCGGGGCATACCGTCCAGCGGGTGGGCTGATGGGATGGCAGCCATGCGCAGGTTGTACAGTATATCCTCGTCCTTTTCCAGCTGTGCCCGCAGCTGGTAGTGTTCGCTCAATTCCTGCAAAGTCATGGTTTCCTCCCAAATCATGTTTTCTTGGCGGTGAAGCTAAGCTGCTCGGCCTGTTCTGCAGGCGGCTTTTTTACCTCGCGCACCTTGTAGGCCCGGACACCGCCGAACCGCTCCAGCAGGTTGCATATAGCCTCCTTGGTGCCCAGCGCGTCTTGGTCGCCGCCGTCCACCAGCACGGTCACGACAAGCATTGCGCACCCTCGGCAGCTTCTTGCAGTTCACTGACCGCCTGGCAGATGGCAACCATGCACTTCGGGCAGACATCCACGGTTTCGCGTCCCTCGTACAAAGCGTTATTCCTGTCCATAATGACGGCAGGCAGGATCTGCGGATGCTGCACCGCGCAGCCGCAAATATCACATTTATAGAATACCATCTATTTCACCTCCCGTACCAGTGCAAAGCGCATTTTCTGCTTTGCGTCCGGATATTTTTTGGTGTCCACCGGGGAAAGGAACATCGCCAGAGGTCGAGCCCACACCTTGGTCGTGTCTTCTGGCTTGCAATAAATGACCAGCAGTTCTGCGGTCTCACTGTGTACTGCCACAAACAGGACCCGGTAGAAGTCGCCCTTGAAGTGCCGGTACAGCTGGCCAATCATCTTGCGGTTATACTCTGCCGCGCGTTTCTGCGCAGCAATTCGTTTATCTTCCATCAGTTTCACTCGCTTTCCAATTACGAATATCTTCGACGCTTAGAATTCTGATAATGATATACTCTTTGTCCGGGTCAGCACCCCATTCCGGCACACCGTATTTTCCGAATTGAATCGTCACCATGAGACACGCCGTAGGGCTGTCCTGCCGATAGCCCGCGCGGATTTGGATAGGGAATATTTTCAGGTGAAACGGGTCCGGTATTTCATTTTCGGGTGCCCTGCCACGAGCGCGGAAAAGCCTTTCTTTCCAGTAGTCCGTAGGCTCACGGTATTCCTCGCGCTTTTCGCCCCGGCAGATCATGTCGAACCACTTTCTTTTGATGGGGAGTGTCAGCATCACATTCACCTCACTGGTTGAAACCCTTGTATTTTTTCGTGCGGTTTTTGACTTCGTTCGTCCGGGAATCGGGCATCGGGTCAAGGTAGCGGTGCTTTTTGGCCCGCTCCTTGATGATTTTGAGCGTCAGCTGATAGGCTTTCCAGCGCCGGCAGCCGATGCATCGCTCCGGGCAGTCACGGCAGGGCGCGTTCATTTTGGGATGATGATGGCCGTGGTGGTGGCGATCTCGCCAGCCTCACCCATCACCAGCATGGCGCAGCGTCGGCAGCCCTGCATATACCACGCGCAGCTTGATTCAAAGCAATGCTGCTTCAGCAGCGGACAAATTTTAGGGCTTTTATCCTCGTTCATATATCATCGCTCCTCCAACTGCCGATTCTCGGCAGATTTTTTTCTTCTTTGCCGTCCAGTATCGTGAAATTCACCAACCGGCACCGCACACCTTGGTTGCTGGGCGAAGCATAGGCATTCAGATACAGAACCAAGTCGCAGGGGCTATTCATCATCCGCTCTGCCTGACGGCGATTATAGCGGCAGTTGTTCTCAGTGCTGCGGATTGCCAGCTGAATTCTGCCGTCCGGCAAAGTCTGGATGGGTATGTACGCCGACCTGTGCGGGTCAAAGTACCGCATCCGCTGCATCTGCTCGTACTCTTTCTGAATCATCTTCTCAAACTGCGGGGCAACTTTCGCACCAATCAGAACGCGGGTCTTATTGACAATGTGGTTATTCATCGGGAGAGCGGCGGCAAATAGGACACGGGTGTTTTTCAGCGTGACTTGTTGCATTTGTAATCCCTCACCATCTGGATGACATCATCAGCGGTCTGCCAGCCTTTTACCTTGCCGTTATCGCGTTTGCCGTCCACGATGACACCCATGACCTCCAGCAGACCGCGCTTTCCACCGTAGTGGAATGGGCTGCAAGCAACATCCCACGCCTTGCGCCCATTTTCATAGACGGTAATCTGGCGGCCTGTGGTAAAGCATATCTGGCGGTCTTCAAATTCAATGCCCATCTCGGTCAGCTTGGCGGCCAGTTTGTCCATTTCGGTAGCCAGCGCCGGGGCATCTTTCGGCTGGCTCATGCCGGGAATATTGCAAAGCATCTGTCATTTCTCCTATTCACCGTGGCGGTGTTCCATTCCAATAGGGCTGTCATCCTCGATGTGCTTTTCGCGTTCGATTTGCTCACCCTCACGGAATCCCATCTGATAGCCCAGCCCCACGCACAGCACGCAGGCAGCCGTCTGGATCAGCGCGGTCACTACAATCGGTAAAATCATTTCTGCACCTCCGTGAGCCAGTAGTCTTTGCGACACTCTTCACATTTATTGTATTTGTGGCAATGCTCATCATCTATTTCTTTTGGCGAGAAGGCCTCTGGACAAAGAGCAAGGATTCCGTCGTCATCAATTTTCGCATCCGGGAACATCTTCAAAAACTCGCTCTGTCGTGTTCCAGCCGGATGCTCGTCAGCCCACCGCTCAACAAAGCGTCTCATGTTCACGAGCCTTTCGCATGACTCATTCGTAGTATCATCACGACATGTAACGCCAAATTCTCTTACAAAATCGCAACGCTCAAGATTTCCGCCCGCGGCGCTGCATATTCTCGAAAGTATTTTTTGATACTCGGTTTCAGTCATCATTTCACCATCTTTCGATTATCTTTTGAAATAATCGCGGATTGCGACCGAATCATTAAAACTGGTTGCAATTTAGTTCCAAGTTTGACGCAAGTTTTTCAAAAAGCCATCGAACAGCCGTTCAAAAAGCGATTGCGTTCAGTTCCAAATTTCACCAAGTTTTACGCATGTTATATGCAATTCAGCGCAATCCGCTCAAATTTCAGCGTAAATTAAGCGTTTCAGCAAAAATCACTTCGGATTCCGCGCTTTGCGCAGCCCTGCGGCGCCGGGGCAACTTGCCCAGTGCGGAATACGCCCCAGCTTGCCGCCGTCTGCAGCAGGCGCTAAGACGCGCCCACGCACCGTCTGGCCGTCCTTGGTGATAATGGTATCCGGGCCGTCCGCGTCTGGCTCGTAGGCCCGCACCATCGCGTCACAGGGCATCTTTTTCCCGGCCACGGTGGTAATAAACACAATCGGCTTTCCGCAAGCCTTGCAGTTAAAAACCATCATTTCACATCACCTCGCAAAAGGTCAGCTGCCTTGTTGATGGCGGCGCATCCGTGGACAGAGCAGTCATGCTCCATTCCGCAGCCGAGGCAAGCCTCTGGGCGGCGCTCTACGGCCAGAATATCCAGCTGCCGAACCAGTTCTTTGCTGGGCCGTTCCAGAGGCTTGCAGCAACTGTTCTGATTGTCGAAACCAAGGTCATTGATTTTCATTTCATCGTCTCCTATCTGCGGCCACGCCGCTTGTCGATTTCATCCGCCAGCCGGTGCAGCAGGGCCACGGCCAGTGCCACGATGCCGCCGGCAAAGGCCGCAGCGCCCGCCACGATGCAGAGAATCGCAAAGGTCAGTGCCATCTTCAAGAGGGCGGTCAGAATTTCAAGAATCACCGATACCCACCTCCAAAAAAGTCTTTCTGCACTTTCAGCGCTGCCTGCTGGCGGGCGGCATCAGAGAGAACATTGGCAGCCAGCTTATTTACGCTGTCGCGGCGCTTCATTTCTGTCTTAACTTTGTGGACACCAGCCTTGATGTAATCGTCAATCTGCTGTTCCCACAAGCGAACCCGTTTATCGTAATCATCACTTTCCTGCACGACATTGATTTTTTCGCCAGTGGCTTGCTCGGCACAGTGAGCCAGTTTCTCAAAGGCGTACTGCCTATCATACTGGGTTCCGCCCATGCTCATTTCATTGACTTGGCGGTAGTTCTCCACGGTTTCCTTGTGCAGTTTGTTCAGGCGCTCTTGGCCGAAGCCAAGAGTTTCTCGGATACTGAGGGCAAAAATGCACCAAACCAGTGTCATGCTTTGGTCTGCCGCCCCACGCAGTTCAACTTCGCGGCGGCTCTTAGTATTGCGATTCAGAGGAACCCGCATTTCAGTAGCACAGATGCCATCCAGACGATGCTGTAATTCCCGGATAGCTTCTGCGCGGCCATATTCATCAATGATAGCGCCGACCTCTTTTTCAAGGTCTGCTGCCGCCGCAGCCACACGATTCATACGATCCTTACCAACCCCGAACCGCTGATGCAGGGCCACGACCAGACACCAGCCTGTAATCTGCGCTACTGTATCGCGGGTGTGGTCCTTTTCTTTCAAAAGGTCATGTTTCCTTTTCATTGTCTTTCTCCTCGTTTGGCGTTTACGCGGCACCAGTGCCGCTGTGCCTGCTTTTTCCTGTCAAAACGGCATTGCAGGCAGAATGTGTTTTCCTTGCGCTCATAGAACGTAGCCCCGCATCGGGCGCAATACTGCGGCGGGATTTTCTTGTACTCGGCGCAGCTGTCGCAATCGGTGCAGCCAGCCGTACAGTGCTTCAGGTCATCCCAATGCAGGCATGTCGTGCGCTGCCAGTATTGGTTCCAATGGTCTTCCAGTGCAGGATCGTAACCGACCTGCTGGATGCGGCAGTTCAGAGCCTCCACCAGCATCGTCATGGTGGTCTGCATTTCGGCCCGGCTGCGGGAAAGTAACCTTGCCTGCCAGACGGTAGGCTCTGGGGCGCCATCGCCCCAGTTGCCGCCCGCCATCATGGCGCGAACCTTGTCGGCGTTCTCGGTGAGGTAGCAGTAGTAGACTTTGCCGCGAATGGCCTTTTCGGACTTGCCCAGCGCTTTGCTGATGGACATATAGCTTTCGCCGCTCTTGATACCCTCGGCCAGCCTGTCGTAGTCCTCTTGGTGCCAGACCGCCTCCGGGCCATGCGGGTTGATGCGCACCGGGCGGGCTTTCAGCCCAAGGTCTGCGCAGCGCCGCTGGATGGCACCGGGAGAGCGCCGCAGCATATCGGACATTTGCTCATAGGTGTATTTGTACTGTTCCAGCAGCATCCGCAGCTTGGCATCCTCGGCAGGGGTCCACGGGTCTTTCCGCTGAAGGGAGCAGGCTTTGAAATCCCGCTTTCGCTGTTCGGCCACCCATGCGGGTTCTTCACCGAACGCCAGCGGTTCCAACTTGGAGAAATCCAGAAATGAACGGTTTTTCTCGGCCCATGTCCAAAACTCTTTGAGATAGACCACGCGGAATGTGTTCTGCTGCACCCGCTTGTTGTGAACCGGCAGCCCGCGGTTTTCCACCCAGCTTATCATTTTGTAACTATACGAGCCTGTGCGATTAAAAGCTGTGACCAGTTGATTCAGCGTCACATAATCACCGCCCATCAGCAGTGGTCCAAGGTGCAGCCGCGATGCGCGTATCTTTATAGCCTGTTGGCTGCGGTTCAGCTTTTTGGCGAGAGCAGGTATCCCGCAAACACCCAAGCTTTCAGCAAGGAGGGATTCTTCTTCAGCTGTCCAATGGCGTTTTGTGCCTTTCGGTATGTATGTCATTTTTTCGTTGCAGCCCTCTGTGCCGCCTGTATCAGAGCGATGCTCTCCGGGTTCTTGAATATCTCCCACCGCAGGGAGTGGATGTCGCGGTCACTTTGGACGAGATCCCGCGTTTCCCGGGCTGCTTGCAGCGTCCGGGAGCAGATAAACGCCCTGCAGATCAGTGGCCGTACCGGGTAGACCTCGCAGCGCTTGGTCGTCTCATTGCGGAACGGGCAAGTCAGATCCACGCTTTCCAGCGCAGCGCCCGCTGGCAGTCTGTGTTCTTTCAGCTGGTGTTTCTTGGCGTAATCCCGCAGGCGGACGATCTCGCGCCGGGTAGTGGGCAGCAGGTCGGTACAGCACTCACCGCAGCCGATGCAGTGGCCGTCCACGCAGTTGTTTGAGTAGAACTCTCCGTCCGTGGGTAAGTGGTCGAGGCTCGAAACAACGGGCATCACGATTCCTCCTCTGCGCTTTCATAGGACGGGTGCGTACCGTCCAGCAGGGATTTTTCCATATCGGACATCTCGTAGCCAATGCCATCCAGCGCTGCATAAATGCCCGGGTAGACGGATGCATCATCCTTGATGCACTTGTAGTACCCGCCAAGCCACTCGGTATCGTGCATCCGGTGATTCACAGGCTCTGTCAAGGCGAACAGCAGCACCACAAGCATCTTCATGGGATTTACCTGTGCATTTTCCAGCAGCACAGCCGTATCGAGATCATGCTCGTCATTGTAGATGCCATCACCATAGACGGCCTCGATGGTGTCCTCGTCCATATCGCCAAGGGCATCAGGGTTCAAGATCATCATGCGGCAGGCTGCAAAGGCGACGGCCTCGGCAGCCTTTTTGGGGAATCCGTACTCTTTGAGATAGTTCAGCCGCAGGCGGTAGGCGGATTCTTCGTCCTCCTCAATGACGCGGCACTTCTCGCGATATTCTTCGATTTTGGCCTCCCGCGCAAGCTGCTCCGGGGTCTTCTCGGCGGACTTGTCTTCTTCGGTGCGTTCGCGGTAGACAGTGATGATGCCGTAGCCGCTCTCCGTGTACCAGTAGGCGTGTTCTCCGGCATCAACAGGGGCTTCGGCGGTTCCATACCATGAGCCGTAGCTGGCATAGAACAGGCAGTTTTCCGGCATATCCGCTTTGCTGTCGACCTTAGTTGCATAAGATGCAACCACCTCCCGGATGGCGTTCATCGTTTTCCGGTCTTTCTGTTCCCGCAACGCTCGGTCAAGGCAGGCCCGGAAATTGTTGGTGCCGACACTTTTCAGCACCTCGTTCTTGGCCTCCTCAGTGTCCAGCTTGTCCAGCAGAGCAAAGTCGGCCAGCGTGGCACCGCGCTTGACACTCTTTTTGAATTCCTCACGGTCAAGGGAGAGCAGCTTCACGCGGCGGCGGATCGTGCTTTCGGAAAAGCCCGCCTTGTCGGCGACCTGCTCCACGCTGTTGCCGAAGTCCATCATCATCTGGAAGCCCTCGGCCTCCTCATAGACAGTCAGATCGCTGCGCTGCATATTCTCGGTCATCATGGTAGAGATTTGCTCTTCGGGGGTCATATCCTCAACCACGATGCAGGGCAACTCAGTAAGCCCGGCAGCCTTGGCAGCGGCCAGACGGCGGTGGCCGATGATGACGGTGTAGCCGTCCGTGTTGCGGAACTGGTTCAGCTTCGCTCGGTTTTCCTCGGTGGGGTCGGCGTAATACTGCCGGCACAGTTCCTCGTAATTCACATCAGGGTTTGCGCGGGGCACAACGGTCAGATTCTGGAGAACGCCGTTTGCCTTGATGCTGGCGGTCAACTCGGTAATGTCGCCCAAATCTTTGCGGGGGTTGTCCGGGTGGGGGTGCAGCTGCGCGACAGGAATCATTGTGACATTGGTATTCATAGTGGTATACTCCTTTGCTTATTGGATTGGATAAGTTCTTTGCTAAAACTATCTAAAAATTAGATTGAGATTTAGATTAAGTTAGATTAAGAGCCGCCCCGGCGCACAGGCTTTTTGCCGTTGGCGGCAAAATGGTTCGGGGCGGGGTCACGGCTGCGGATAACGTGGTCCTCGGCATCTGAACTACGCATCATCTGATACCAGCCAGCCCCCGGATTTCTGCTGGCGTAATACAGCATCGAGCCAAGAGCAGCTTTTGCACCATCGCGGCTGGCATAATCCCCCAAGCGGATCATCTTCTGGCCGTTGACAGCTTTGATTCTGTTGTCCTCGCCAATGTAGACGTACTCAAACTGGCTAAGGTTGATAGCCGAAGTGCCGTCTTGGCTCAAAACATATAACTGTGTCATGGATAACACCTCCTACCAGTTCACCGCATCGTCCAGCGCGTTCTGCTGCTCCTCACGGGTCAGCCGGGTGTAGATGGCTGTTGTCGCCACGCTGGAGTGACCCATCAAATCGGCCAGCAGCGGCAAATTTTTGTTTCGTTTCAAAAATTCAATGGCGAACAGGTGTCGGAACGAGTGCGGGTGCATATATTTCGGGTCGATTCCGTACTTTATGGCGTACTTCTGAAGCATTTCGGCCACGCCTCTTGATGACATCTGCCCACCGTAGCGGCTCGGCATGAGGTAGTCGTCCGGTTCGGCATTGGCATAATAGGCGGCAGCTTCATCCCGAAACTGCTTAGGTATGTAGATGCGGCGGATTTTTCCCTTTGTCCACATTTCTGCATATCCCCGGTCAAAATCCTTTTTCTGCAAGCGGATATACTCGCTTACGCGAGCGCCGGTCATCGCCAGCAGCTTCACGCCGTAGAACCATTTCCAATTTTTATCCTGTTCCAGACACCGCAGCAGCCGTTCATATTCCGAAACCGGGATTACATTGCTCACAGCGGTTGCCTGGTGGATTTTGATGGTCTTGCACTTGCTGCCCTCCAGGCCCAGCATTTCACACAGGCTGTTGTAGGCATTCAAGCGCACATTCACGGTCTGGGGCTTTTTACCTTGCTCCAGCAATTCGCGTTTCCACTCGACCCCGGCCTGTTTGGTGACCTCGGTGTGGGCGGAGAAGAAATCCCGAACCGACATCGTGTAGGCATCAATCGTGTTTTCGGCCAACTCACGCTCCCGCAAGAAATCCTCATACTGATTCAGAATTTCCGCAGAATCCTTTTTCATGGTCAAACCTCCTTAGAAAAAAGTCAGCTGCCCGTTCTTGGTTTCGTTCAACTCAGCCGGTTTCCATGTTTCCACTTTTTTAGTGGAAGCCGGGGTGGAAACCGGCACTGCTGCTTTTGCAGGTTCTGTGAACGAACAGGGCTTTTTTGTGTCTTTCGCGGGCGAATCTGCCACTTTTTCGGGCTTTTCCGTGAACGAATTGACATTTTCGGGGCTTTTCCGTGAACTTCCCGAAATCAGCAGATCCATTTGTGCCGCCAGGCGGCGTCCGTACCAGATGCCATCGGAGAACAGCGGCGTGAACCAGATCCGTTCTGGGTCGCCTGCGGGCAGCAGGCCTTTTTTATCGTAGGCGGTGCAGGGGTTGATAAGTGTGTCGCCGATAACAACATATCCGGCGCAGCCCATCAAGCTAAGCTGGATGTAGCACATCAGCCCAACGGTGTAGTCGATGTCCTGTGCAACGAACAGCACCTTTTCTTGGTAGTTGATGCCTTTGCGCTTGCAGATATTGGCGAACGACAGCAGCAGCGCACCGGCGCCGCAGGCGGGGTCATTGACCGCGATAAAACCTTTGCCGTCCAGCAGGGCGGGAACATCGTATGTGATTTCGCTCATACACTGGCACACGTTGTACGGTGTGAAGAACTGTCCCGCGTGGTCATTGCCCAAGTTGCAGGCCATGTACAGCTCGCCGAGAAAATCTTGGTCGGGATTCTCGTCAATGGCATAAACCATTTGCATCAGCATTTCGGCCATGCGTTTGATTTCGTCCTCGCTGTACTTTTTGGCGATGTTCCTTGCATCTGCGGCCCGCTCCGGCGCGTTGGCCTTGTCGGTCACATTGCTTATGTCGATGGCCGTCAGCTGAATAAAATCCGACCAGACTTCCCATCTGCCATGTCGGCCACACAGGCTGTCGAAGATGCTCAAGAACTCCTTTTTGTAGCTGTCAACACCCCGCACCACCTTTGCCATGGTTTACTCCTCCTCGTCCGTGTCTTCGGGCGGGTTGGTATCGACCAGACCATCCGCGTTAAGGTCCTCCGGGTCAATGTCTCCGAAGCCGTCCGCATCTTCGGGAATGTCGGGCACATTGGCGTTCAGCAGCTTTTTCTGGATGACGGTGCGGTGGAAATACTGGAGCCAAGTATCGTGCAGATTGCGGAACAGGTTCTTCAGCTTGGTAAACAGCGCATCGGAAATCACAAACTCTTTGCTCAAGGTGTACTTGATAGCGCCGTCCTCGTAGCTGAACTTGATGGAAGCATCGGGGCTGGTGTAGCCGTTGTCCTCGACCTTTTCCAGCATCGACATCTGGTCGGCCACATCCTGCAGGGGCCGCACCGTCATGGTCAGCGGGTAGCCGCTGCGGTTGAAAGTGGCCTGCAAGTCGTTTTCCTCACAGATGCCCTTCAGCTTTTTCTGGTAGACGGCGAAAGTTGCTTCTTCATTCATTTTCATAGGGGTTTACTCCTTTCCGGTGCCGAGAATCGCCAGCATGCCTGTGGTGGTTCTCGGAATTTTGTATTGCGCAATGTCATTTTCGGTAATGTACTTGCGGCCATAGTGTTCTTTCATGGAGCGCCAGACGCTCCATGGGATGCAGTACGCACCGCCGTGAGAAAATCCGGCCAGAACATAGCAGAAAGCACCGAGCCGCATCTTTTCGTCCAGATACTCGGTCTGGCCGGGGCTGACGCGGGATTGCTCCATGCGGTTCGATCCAGTGAACTTGGCCTCCATGTAGACGGACCTGCCGCCGCGGAGTGTGCCGGCGTAGTCGGGCTGGGCTTTTTTCTCGTAGAAGCCCACGACCTTGCCGCCGTTCTCGCGGCCCGTCATGTGGAACGGTTCGGGCGTCTTTTCGATGGATGCCACGCCCAGACGGCGGTAGTGGTCGAACGCGGCGTTGATGTCGCGCTCAAACTGCTGGCCCAGCGCCTTGCTCACTGCGCCAATCAGCTGGCGGCGGGGGTCTTTGCGGTTATTTTCCATTAAGCAAGCCTCCTTGCAGCAGGGCTGCGGGCTGGTAGTCAGGCGGGATCTGCGCTGCGTATTTCTGCGCGGCGGTGTAGAACCACGGCGGCAGTGGCAAGTTCAGTTCTTCGTGGGCATCAATGGCGACCCGCACGTTCAGCAAATCGGGTTGAAATCCTATGTACGGCTTGGCTGCCTCACGGATCTCCGCCACAGTGGGCGGCCACTTCATCGTGCGGCTGAGGGCAACCGCCCCGGCCATGGCGGCATCATAGGGAACATCGGTCAGCGACACCGCCCACGCATCGGACATTTCGTCCGGGTCATTCTCCCGGTAAAGGTTCGGCCACCAGTTCAGTAGCTTCAACATAAATTCGGTTGTCTGCTGGGTCGTCACTCTGCGCACCTCCCATCTCTTCCAGACGCTTTTTGAGCCGTTCGCGTACCGCCGCCTGTTTGCTCTGTGGGCGGGCAGCGGGTGCGGCTCTGGCCGCCGCTACGGCGGCGGGGGTTTCTTTCTCGGCGCGGTAGGCATCCACGGACAGGATGTTCTGCTCCCGGCAGCGCTTGAGAATGGCCTTGACATAATTCCAACTGCGCTTGTTGTTGAGCGCTGCTTCACCGATAGCCTCGCAAATGAGGTCGGCGGGCAGGTCGGCCAGCTGGCGGGAAATGTCATCAAACGCCGCCCGTGCGATAGGGCCGATGTTTTGCTCGTAGGCTTGGACGCAGGCGGAAATGTCGGATTCAGCAGTAGCAGTAGAAGAAGATATATTATCCTTATCCTTTTCCTTATCCTTCTTCTTCTCCTTCTCTAAGCTTTTTTTAGAAACCGAAATAACCTGTTGGTTTTTTAGGTTTTCGTCTAAACCATTAGCTTTTTCGGTTTCGGCTTTTTTGGGTCTGCCACCTTTACGGCCATTTGCGGTTTTCACATTGTCAATCTGCTCCCATTGGGCCTTATCACGGTCAATCTGGGAACGGATGCCGGGAAAAACAAACCGCTCATTTCCGGTGAGAGGTATCAATGTTCCGTCCTTGCTGTATTCCAGCAGGGCGGTGAAAAGCCGTCCGCGTTCCTCCCAGTTCAAAAGCTCCATGTTTTCAAGGTAGCTGTGGTAGGCACAGAAATAGGGCCGGAGCATTGCACCACCTCCCTTGGCCCACCGGGTGGGCAGGACGGTTTATTCTTCATCGGTGTCATCCTCGCAGTCGTTCAGGCGCTTATCGCGCATATCGGCAACGCTTTCCAGTGCGGCCAGGGTGGTTTTGCTTTCCACATTGGGAGATTCCACGAGGGTGCAAAGAATGTCGATCTCGCTCTCGCTGCGGAGCAGTTCTTCATAGCGCGAAAGAGGGATGCAGACCAGATCTTCATCATCTGCGCCATGCTGGGTAAGAATGTTGTTGAATTCCTCCACCATAGCGTCAGCGCTGGTAAATACGCTGCCGTTCTGCTTCATGGAATCAATCAGCTTTTTGAAAGCCATGTCTGCTTGAGAATAGTTGTTCATACGGTTACTCCTTTATTGATGATTTCCAACGCTGCCTTGCATTGCTCAACAGTGAACATTCCGATGTGGGTCTGTTCAATCGGCAGTTCCATTTGTTCGGACAACCACCGATAGGCTGCATTGCGCTTTTTGAATGGTCCGTCTTGCCACAGCGGGTCGAAACGGGCGTGTGTTGCCTTGCGCCAGCCCCGAAGTTCCGCATTGGCAAGGCTGCCTTTGGGGCGGTCTGTGCCGGAATGTACGCCTACATAGGCGTTGCATGGGCGGCACAGGTAAGCCATGCCGTAGCTATGACCGTAGTAGATAACAGAACTATCTACATATTTGGCAACGCGGCCACAGTAGGGGCAAATCACTTTTTGCATAAGGGTCACGCTCCTTTCAAATGTCAATGCCCAACTCGTGGGCCTCTTGCCGGGCGCCATCTATCAGATGGCTCATTTCCGAACTGTTCATGGCGCTGGTGCGCTTATACAGGATGTAGCTGCAATAGCGGCTGCCGTCCTTTTCGTGGGTGGTGATAAGGCGGGTGTAGGGGTAATAGCTGTGCGGGTCGGTGCCCTCCGGCAAGTCCACCATGACGACCTGACCGGCCTTATCCAGACACGGCGTTCCGTACTCGACCACCAGATCGCTTTTGATTTCGTCAAACTCGCCCCAGACAGTGGAGGCTATGCGGCTCACCAGCGCGTGGAAGTAGTTGTTGGACGCTAAGCTGCGCCGGGGTATCGCGCGGGTGATCTGCACCTCCAGCAGCGCCCCTTGCAGTTGGTCGAACTGTTCCCGGAAATCCCCGGCAATCTCAATGACGATGCGCTGTCGGCCACGGTAGCCGGGCTCCATGCGCACCAGCCGCGCCCTCATTTGGATTCCTCCTTGTGGCAGTGCAGCCAGACATAGGTTGAATCGGGGCGCATATTGCCATACACCCAGTCGATGGCGTCCTGCTCACTCATGTGGTCACGGAGGACGCGCTTCTCGTAGATGTACTCGCCGTTGACCTTTTTCTCGGCAATTTTGGCTTGGATTTCCTCGTCACGGTAGTTGGCCTCGACCAGATACAGGTCATAGTACGGGGCTGTGATGCCGTTGAGGTTGCCCATGTCGGTGGCGTAGAAGACCTTGCTGCCATCGTTGAACCAGATATGCCAGCAGCAGTTCTGCACATTGTGCTTGGTCTCGCAGGCTTTGACGAAGCAGTACCCGGTGTCGTACCATCGGTCCGGCTGGGTGATGGTGATCTGCCGCAGCGGCACGCCCGCGCCCTGCAGGTCGGGCCCAAGCCACGGGCAGGCAAAGAACCGAAGTGACGGGCGCTCGGCGGCCAGCCGGGCCAGCGTCTTTGGCTGGAAGTGGTCGCTGTGGATGTGTGTCAGCAGCACCGCGTCCAGATCGCGGTAGACGCTCTCCAAACGGCGGAACGGAACGCCGCAGTCAATCAAGATGCGGCCATCCACCACAACGGCGTTGCCCTTGCTGCCAGTTGAAATGATTTTGTACTCCATCACAGTGCGCTGATGTCAACAGCTTCGGGCTCGGCCACTGCTGCCGGGGCGGGGGCTTCGGGCTCGGCGCTCGGCACTTCCTGCGCGTCCGCGGGGATACTGGCGCGGGCGGCCTCCACGGTCTCGGTCACGATCTGCCCGTCATCGGCCACATTGACGGCATCGTCATGCTCCAGTGCAGTAGTCATTTCAATGGACATGATGCCCCAACGGCTGATGATGTGCCGAAGCAAAGTCTTTTTCGCCATGTCGTCAAAGTTCTTGTACCAGAACGAGGAGTAGCGCCACATATCCTTTTCGGGAACGCGGCCAGCTATCAAGTCCTCATAGCCTTGGCGGCTGAACGCCTTGGAGAAAGTATCTGCGTGGGTCATCATCTTTTCCTTGGACCAGTAGACGACCTTGCGGAAACCGTTGAGGTACTCGAAGTAGGCCATGTAGCCGATGGTGGGCAGGGTCTCGCGCTCGTCATCGTCCTCGATGAACTGGAACTTGGCCTTGCCGGTTTCCGGGTCTTTACCCATGTACTCGCCCTGCTTGATGACCATGACATCCAGATCCTTGTACTGGCCGCTGCGCAGCGCCAGCTGAATGTAGCCCTTGTAGCCCAGCACGAACGTGGCGGTGGTGGTTTCCGGGCGAATCATGTTGCCGCCGCGGTCATACTTGGCCTTCTGCTTGAACGGAACGAGGTAATACTGACCCAGCTGCGGGGAAGGGCTGAGGTTGAGGCTTTCGCCCAGCAGCGCACCGGCCAGAATCGTGCCGGCATCGCATTCCTGCAAGGCGGGGTTGACGGCCACGGCGCTGGTGATTGCGGCGGTAAAGCGGCGGGCGCGGGCCGGGTCGCGCAGAGTGTTGGAGATCAAGGACTGATAGCCCTTGGTGGTGATTGCCACGGAGAACTTGGGCTTCTGCTGTACCTGCATCTGATTATAAGTTGCCATATTCAATACCTTCCTTTTCCAGATAATGCTTCAAACCGATCAGCTGGGCTTTGGTGCCTTTCGCATAAAAGCGGGTCATCAGGATAGGTTCAGCCGCCGGGGTGGACTGAAGTTCAGGCTGGGGTTCCGGCTGAGTGCCGGCTTCCGGCAATTCGGACGGCTCCTGTACCGGGGCGGGCAATTCAACCGCCGAAGCCGCCACAACAGCGGCGCGGGCTTTTTCGGCAGCGGCTTCCCGTTCGGCCTGCCGGGCGCGGCGCTCTTCTTCCCGCCGACGCTGTTCCTCCAGCGCCTTGTGCCGGTCACCCACAGTCTTGATGGCGTTGGGCAAATCCAAATTGCTGCGGTACTCCACCATGATCTCGGCGGCGTTGTCCATGCCCTCAATTGCGGCCACGTCGGCCACAATGCCGTCCACGAATGCCTTTGCCTGCTTTTTCAAAGAGGTCAGGCTGTCGCTCATGTTGACTTTCGGGCGGTAGGTCAGATTATCCAGCCAATCAATGTCGGCGGCTTCCACCAGTTCGCCGTAGTAGTCCATGAGCGCTTCCGTCTTCTGAGCCACAATGCCAGAGGTCACATCCGCGATTTTCTGCTTCAGTTCGGCATCTGCCTGCTGGAACGGTGCCGTCACGCACTCCCGGTAGACCTGCTCAAAGGCATTGTAGGGTTCAAGGATTTTGCTCTTGATGGCCGTGCGCTGGGCTTCGTACTCCTTGAATTCCTTGGTAAGCTGGGCGCGGGCATCTTTGACGCTCTTATAGGTTTCTTCGGTGCAGATCAGCGAGGTGGCTTCGGCGGTGCGCCGCTCAATGTCGGCCTTTACGCTGTGAAGCCGCTCGACAATGATAGGCAACTGCTGAAGTTCAATGACCTGCAATGCGGTATCCTGTGCCATATCGCACTCTCCTTTCAATTTTTGAATACTTCATAATGGCCGGTGGTCTTGTTCATCAGAACCCAGCCGCCGGCATCCGGGCTGTCCTGAATGAAAAGGTACTGCCGGGAATCCCAGCCATGTGCAGAAAGGGCTTCTTTCTGCTTGCGGGTCAGCCTTTTGGGCCGGGCATTCATGTGTCTGCCACTCATACGATGCTCACCTCCTCATTCCAGCGCTTCAGCAACGAGGGCTGCATGGTGATGATCTTGTAGCCGGTGGCTTCCAGTTCAGTGCTGCGGTCGTAGCTCTGCACGTCCTGCGCGTGCCGTGTGACAGCGTTTGCCAGACCATAGAGGGAAAGGTCACCGCCCGCGATAAGATGCCCCAGAATGCCCTCGCTCTCGTTCTGGCGGATGTTGAACTCCTTGGCCGCAAGCTCAACCACCTTGGGAGCCGCCGCCGGGAGAATGGGCGCTTCCTTGGCATCCCGGAGTTTCTGAACCAGTGCATTGAACCGGGCTTCATCGACCGCCGCCCGAACGGTGTCCTCAATCTTCATCAGGAACGCCCGGTCATCGGCTTCGATGGTCTCATCCCGGAAAATCCCGAAATCGCCATCCACGCTTTCATTGATGCGTCCAACGTGGCGCTTGCCAACGCCCACATCAGCCACCATGCCATTGGTGCAGACAAGGCGGTAAATCAGCGGCTTCACGGAAACGCTGCCCATGCCGACCTCAGAATTGGAAATCAGGATGCCGGCCTGAACAATGTCACCCGGCACAACCTCGGTCTGGATTCGCTCATTGACAACCTTGATGTACATGCGGGTATCGGTCAGCTCACAGCTTTCAATGCGGGCACCCTGCATTTCAGAAATAATCGGCAGGACCGTCTGGGCAACCTCGTAGTTGTCGATACGGCGGTAGCGGTCGGAGAGAATGGCGCGGGCGGTGCCGTCAAGGGTACGAACCATGCGGCGGGTGTCCGGGGACTGCTGGAACCAGCCATTGACGTTTGCCATCAGCAAGCCGGGGTTCTCTGCCCGCATCCGCTCGTAGTAGGGAGCCGGGATCTTCAGCTGCAATCCCAGCTGGCGGTGGGCATTTTCGTTCAGCTGGAACGGGGTGTTGCCGATCACGAGGTCAAAGTTCTCGTTGACGGCGGTCATCTGCATAGCGCCCGCCGTGGCAACGTAGTCCTTTTTGACCTTGGCCTGCCGGTCAAGTTCAATCGCCAGCTCCTGCAAACTTCTTCCGTATTTCATTGAAATCTCCTTTTCTTTCAGAAAAACAACCGGGACAAGCCCGAAATCACATAAACTTGCGGATCAGGTCACCTACCGCGGTATCACGGAGAACACGGCCGAACCATGCTCCCAAACCATCGAACACGCCCTTGCTGTCCAGCCAGATCAGCAGTGCCGCTCCAAAAGCGGTCAGCCAGAACTGGAATACCGGGACACGAGCCGCCGCCTGTTCGGGGGTGAGGTGGTACATGAACATCAGCAATTCCTGCATCTTTACTCCTCCCCGCCGCAATAGATCTTCTCGGCCTGTTCAACGCTGGTGTCATCGAATGCCCAGTGCAGTTCATGCAGCACCTTTTCGATGGTCTTTTCGTCAAGCCCGGCTCTCTGCATAGCCAGCAGGCAGTATCCGGTACAGGCCGCGTTGCTCCATGCGCCATTCAGCGCAAGTGCTTCAAACAAAGAAATCTGTTCCTCGTGGGTCATAGCTACAAACTTTCTCTTGTACTTGATTTCCAGCCGGAAATAAGTTACACTAAAAAACGATGATGCAGCCTTTCCTTGAAGTGGTTCGGCGCATCGCACCTTTCGGCATCGTCCTGCTGCAACGGGACGGTGCCTTTTTATTTGTCAAATCGGACCCGGATTGCCATGCGAAACGGCCCTATGCTTTTCCGAAGTCCTTTTTGTGCTCATTCCTGTGTGTGTAGATTCGTAAGCCTGCACTCCTGCCCACGGCACAAGCCGCGTTCTCTCGCCGACACTAACGAGTTCTCCAAACTCTCCGGCAGCCATCTTGTTGCGAATCGTGGCGCATGATACCCCGTACCGCTCTGCAAGCTCTTTTGCAGTGTACAGTTCTTTGTGTCCTGCGCTCAGGCGCTCAGTTAATTTATCAGCCAGAATGTCAAGCAGTCTATCAACCATTTCGTCCACCAAATTCACCTCCCCCACTTGTTGATGTGGCATTTTCAAAATCATATCGTCCGCCGGGAGCGCTCAAACGCTTTGATGTCTTCAGCGCTGACCCTGTACTCCTTTCCGATTTTGATTGCACCGAGCTTCTTCTTACGAATCCACTCCCATACGGTAATGATCTGAACACCGTACCGTTCTGCTACATCCTTGCAGGTATACAGTTCCCCCATGAACGTCCTCCTTTCTTTGTATAGATTTATAGTTGTGTTTTGTTTGGTTTTGTGATATGATAATAGTGCAAATCAAACAAATCACAAAACCACCTGTCCATATCACACAAAGCAGTTTTGTTTGTTGTGTGTTTTGTGTGGTATGGCTATACTATACCACGCATTTTGTTTGGTGTCAACGGCACTTTGCGTGTTTTGTGTGGTTTTGTCTTTTATGCACAAAATCAGGCGGTGTAGTATGGATATATTGTTAGAAAGAATCATTGAGTGCATCGGGCCGCGGCACGGTGCCAAGAAAGAACTTGCGGAGCATCTTGGAATTCACCCCAATGTCATCACAAACTGGCTGAATGGACGTAACAAGTCCTATCGACGCTATGTGAATGAAATTGCTGCTTTTTACGGTGTTTCCGTTGATTACCTCTTAGGGAATGCCGATTCAAAAGAAAAACAGCCTGACTCTCAAAATGAGAATCAGGCTGTCAAGGATGAACTGATTGCCTTTTATGGGGATGTAAAGGATGATCTTACCCCCGATGATATTGACGATCTTATGGTCGCTATGCGCGCAAAGGCCGAGCGGAACAAAAAAAAGAAATCAGGTGTGTAATGCATGAACACAGCCGTTTGCTGTATGTATGATGATCTGGAAGCTTTGAACGTAGACGTTGTGGATGTTAAACTCAAAAACAATTTCGCAATCGCGTTCTTTGACAATTTCCTTGTCATTGATCGCAGCAAATGCAAGACCGCCGCACAGGAACGCACTGTGCTGGCGCATGAAGCAGGGCATTACATTAGCGGTGCTTTTTACCGCGCTTATAGTCCATTTGAAGTCAAAGAACAGGCAGAGCATCGGGCATTTGCCGCATCTGTCGAAAAGTATCTCCCTGTCAACGAAATCCTGAATTGCTACAAGATGGGCATGACAGAAAATTGGGAGATTGCCGAATATTTCAACCTTGAAGAAGAATTTGTTGAAAAAGCAGTACATTATTGGACTGATTGCAAAGGCATAGATTTTAATTGTTTATAAAACGAAAAAACGCCCCCGGTGCTACCAACACCGAGAGCGTTCAAATAGATTGGCTTACTCAAAAAGAGCAGTCACAACCGACACTGTGATTATACCTCTTTTGGGTAGGCTTGTCAAAGTGTACCCAAAGGAGGTTATTTTATTATGGCAAGACTCAAAAAAAGAAAAGATGGCCGCTATCAACGCAAGGTGACATTGTCCAACGGAAAACAGAAATTTGTATACGGCAAAACGATTGCTGAAGTCAATGCCGCTGCAAATGCACTGATGAACCAAGATACCGCCGGGCTTGAAGTCGGAGATCACACTTTGGTGGGTGAGTGGGCAAAAATATGGTTGAAAAACTATAAATCCGATTTACGAGCCTCTACCATCAAAATGTACCGGGATAGCTATAATCTTCATATCATGGAACAGATCGGATACATGGAACTCCGAAACGTAAAAGCTGTTCACATCCGACAGGTTATGACCAGCGTTGCATCCAGATCGGAAAGCCTGCAGCGTAAGGTTCTTTTGACTATGCGGCAGCTTTTTGAGGAAGCACGTTTGAATCACCTGATTATTGATAATCCCACTGAGGGGATCAAGATCACCCCTCACGCTAAAGCGGAAAAGAAAAAGGCTTTGCTTCCCAATGAGGTCGATATTCTGATGAATGTAGTCGTAGAACCACGCGCCCGCGTATTCTGCGCCCTCTGTCTGTACTGCGGGCTTCGTAAGGAAGAAGCGCTTGGATTGCAATGGTCGGACATTCAAAGCAGCTCTCTGACCATCCGGCGCGCTATGACCTTTCTGAACAATCAGCAAGACCCTGTAGATGATCTCAAAACAAAGGCCGCACACAGAGTCGTTCCTATCCCGGACAAGCTCAGATCCGTCTTGCTTGATACACCACACTTGAGCCGGTATATCGTCCCAGCCGCCGATGGCGGAGATATGACCCGCTCCGCATTCACCCGGTTGTGGAACTCTCACGTCGCGGCCCTTGTGCCGTTCTCCCTGCATCCCCACATGCTGCGGCACACCTACGCAACGACACTTTATCGTGCAGGGGTAGACTTACGAACAGCACAAAAACTAATGGGACACAGCAGCATTCAGGTCACCGCCGATATTTATACTCATCTGGAACAAGAAGATTCGCTCCATGTCGCCGATAAATTGAACGAGTATCTTTCCGGCAAATCGGAAAACTCCGCAAAAAGTAGTCAAAAGGTAGTCAAGCTCGCCATCTGACACAAAAAAAGAAGCCACACAGCACGTTTTTCAACGCTACTGTGTGGCTTTTCTGGTGCACCTCCAGGGACTCGAACCCTGGGCCCACTGATTAAGAGTCAGTTGC